>Ga0272448_1000799_pt1 | contig 45376 bp, 31 predicted proteins | sample YNPCB0191_FD_202220 | JGI IMG/M metagenome (GOLD analysis project Ga0272448, IMG submission 202220) | Hot spring sediment microbial communities from Yellowstone National Park, WY, United States - YNP-CB-019-1 | ecosystem: Environmental > Aquatic > Thermal springs > Hot (42-90C) > Sediment... | reverse complement strand
GGCCTGCTTCTGCTGCCGCCCGGTCTAACGTTCAAATCGGAAATCTGGGATTAACACCTGTTCGGCCTGAAGTCGATGTCCCCTCATGCCTGGGACGGCTTCTGTTCTTCGGGAACCATGAAACTGTAATTGCCTTCCAGGAACTGCCGCACATACCAGCGCATGGTCTCCTGGCTGGTCATGTACATGTCGAGCTGACCCGAGCAGGCCATCAGCCGGCCCAGGATGTCGAGTTTGGCTTCGGTCTCCTCGGCAGGCGCCTTCTTGAACCAGGCGTTCACCAGGTCTCCGCGGCGGTCCACGACGAAGCCGTAATGCGCCAGGCAGGCCTCGATGAAACAGGCGCGCAGATTCCTCCGGTAGCGCGTGGCGCCGCCGCCGGCGAAGCGGAAGGAGATGTAATTGTGCGCCGGGTTATCGGAAACGCAGGCGTCCACCAGCGAGAAATGATAAGCCAACCGGGAATTCAGGTTCATGTATTCGGCGGCCACCAATAAGTAACTCCTCTCGCCCAACCCGCGCATGCCTCCGCCCTCGGGCGTGAAGCTGCGCACCATCACGCTGGCCAGGTCCGACAGGCTGGCGGGCATCTCGCGCGTCCAGCTCACGCCCGGATGGCTGATGCCACGCCAGAGCGCGCGCCAGGGCCGGGAGACGATGTGCTCGGGCCGCACTTCGCGGCTGTCGGGGTTCTCCAGGGCCAAGCCGCCGCCCAAGTCCACCACCGAGATGTTCACGGGCACGGGGGTGACCAGCGCACGGGCGCGGTGGGGGCTCTGCTCGATTACCACGTCGCTGACCGTGAACATGACCTCGATCGACTTCTCGTGCGCGAAGCGCAGGATGTCGTGTGCCGAGCGGCAGCCGGAGGGCCGGAAGTTCGAGGCCGCCGGATCCACCAGATTCAGGGCTAGCACGCGCCTGCCGATCGGATCGCCGCGCTCCCGGCGGCGAATTTCCTCCGGCTCGGGGCGGGCGGACGGCCAGAGGATGCCGCCATAGACCGCCTGCTGGGCGGCATCCAGGCTGACCGGGTCGCCCGTGCGGATCTGCTCGAAGACACCCGGCATTTGGAACACCGAGGGGATGCGGAACTCCCGCAGCAGGGAGGCGGCGTGGCCGGTAACGTTTCCCCATTCCGCCACCAGCCCCGCTACGCGCGGGAGCGCCTGGGTGATTTCGGGGGAGGCCTTGCGCAGGAAGACCACCGCGCCTTGGGGCGTGCGGCGCAACTGCGATAATTCCTCGACCATGTAGGCGGGGCCTGAGGCCAGCCCGGCATACACCGTCCGCCCTCCCGAGGCCAGCGGCGCGCTCTTCACTTTCCCGCGCCGCACGGCGGAGCCTTCGGCCACGGCCAGCGGCCGCGCCTGGAGGATCCAGAGCTCTCCCGCTTCGTCCAAGGCCCATTCGACATCCTGCGGTTTGCGGAAATGCTCTTCCAAGCGCATGCCCCATTCGGCCAGCGTCTCCAGCTCCGGCTCCCCGATGCTGGGCGCAGCGCTCAGCCCGGCCTCCAGGGCGAGCCGCGACAAACCGCCGCCGGCGTCGGCTACCAGGATTTGCTCCTTGTTCACTATGTTGCGCTCCAGCACGCGATGCGGCCGGCGACGGGACACCACGAACAGGTCCGCCGGCTGGCGTCCGCTGGCGATTTCCGCGGCCACCCCGCGAGTGGCGGCGATCCACAACGCATCACTGCGCGTGTCCTTTGGATCGCGCGTGTAAAGGATGCCGGCGGCTCGCACTGGCAGCATGGGCAAAAACAGCACCGCCATCGGACTTTCCACTTCCAACAGCCCGGTGGTGATGCGATACGAGAGCGCCTGCTCGCTGAAGCGCCCGGCAACGACCCGCCGGTAGGCCTCGACCGCCTCGTGCGGCGGTACGTTCAGCACGGTGAGAAACTGGCCGGCGAAAGTACGCTCGCCGCCTTCGCCCACCGCGCTGGAGCGCACGGCCAAGCCCAATCCATGGGTCTTGAGCATGCGCGCACGCTCCGTGATGGCCACCTCCACCGCCCTGGGCAGCGGCGCGCTCATAACCATCTCGGCCAACTTGGTTGAGATGCGGTGCAGCCCCTCCAAATCCTCCAGGTTCACTTCCCGGACGGCGTCGCGGATCTGGGTCCATAGCGCCGTGCCGCAGAAACGCCGGTAGGCTTCGGTGGTCAGCACGAATCCTTCGGGAGTGCGCAGGCCGACACGGTTCTTGACCTCGCCCAAGATCGCGGCCTTGCCGCCGGCCTCATCCACCGACTCTGCCGTCAGCTCGCTGAGCCACGCCGCCATGCGCGGCGCCTCCCGCTCCTGCCAGGCGGCGATGTAGCGCTCGACCTCCAGTCGCTGGTTCTCAACCGCTTCACGGAGCGGGCTGTAGACCGCACCGGACAACCGCTCCAGCGCCGTGATGGTGGCTTCGACTTTCTCGAATACGCGCGCGATGCGGTCCCCCAACACATCGCGCAGCGGCGGGACGTATTGCAGGTCTTCCTGAAGCCCGGCGATCAGCTCTAAGCCCTCGTTATTCAGGGCCAGCAGCTCGCGGAACGTCTCATACTTACGCCGGATGCGCTCTTCGACCGAGAGGGCGGGCGCAGACGGCTTTTTCTTCCACCACCCGAACGGCATAACGGATGATGCTAATTTAGCACCGGGCGGCGATGCAGGCAGTCCTCAGGACTTAGCCCCGCCCACCTCGGTCTTGGAGACGTTCATCATGCGCAGGGCCTGTTCGGGATCTTTATAGTAATAACGGACCTCGTCTCCTACCTTCCAGGTATCTTCGGGTAGCCCCAGATACTCTTGCGGCGGCCGGAATGTTACTATGGTGCGCCGGCGGGGCAATATTACGGTCACCGTGCCGCCCGCACGGTCCACCACCGGAAACTTGCGCCCGCCCAGGCGCGCATCGTCGCGCGCGACCTGGGTCTGCACGTCCAGCACTGCGACCGGAATTTCCTTGAGCGCTTCCGTTACAGGATCGAAAATGACCGCCCGCCCCTGCTTCCAATCCAGAGCCAGCAGGCGCCCGGCCTCGGGTTCCGGCCCCATCTCGGCCGGGTTCTGCGGTACGCGCACGCTGACGGGCGGCAGCAGGTCGAAGCGCGGGTTAGCGGGATCTTTGTAATTGGAGTCTCGGATCAGCGTGACGACGCCCGCGGTCCGGTCGTAGGCGATGACCTGACCTTGCTCGACCCGCCCGAAGCCCGAGCAACCGATCAGCACCGCCAGTAGGATCGCAGAGAGAGCAAAGAGCAAAATGCGGCTTGGCACGGTCGCTCCTCCTTTAACTCCGCGTTTCCACCAGACGGCTCTTCTTGGCCGCCAGCTCCTCACGCACGCCGCGAATGAACTGGACTAGAATGTGCCCGGCCAGCACCACCACCAGGCCGAGAATCAAGATGGTTGCGGCGGTATCGAACAAGGTGCGCACGCCGGGGTTCGCCGCCGCGATCAGCTTGAAGATGATCGAAAGGGCGCAGCCCAGCACGGCCAGGCCGAACAACAACCGGATGCCATACCCGCGAACATACTTGGTGGCGATCGAGCCGATCTGGGCCCCCACGGCCGCACCCGCAGCCATGATCAGCGCCGCCAGTAACTCGGTGCGGCCCTTGTAACTGTAAGTGCCGGCGCCGTACAGACCGGAAATGGCCACCTCGAACAGGTCCGTGCCGACCGCTACGTGGGTCGGGCAGCCGACCAGATAAATGAGCGCCGGCATCCGGATCAAGCCGCCGCCGATGCCCACGACGCCGGCCAACCAGCCGGTCAAGAAACTGACCCCGATGGGCAACCAGGCTGAGCAGCGAATCCCCGCCTTCTTGAAGTGCACGACAGGCGGAAGTTGGATCCTGTGAAGCCGCTTATGCCACTCAATACCTGTGGATAAGGCATCCAGCTTGCGTCCCGCGGCCAAGGCCTCCTGTTCCTTGCGCCGCTTCTTGGCGATGTCGGTAAAAACCAGCCAGGCGATCAAGGCCAGCAGCGCCAGGTAAGCGTAGCGAACGTAGAGGTCCACCCGGCCGATCCGCTCCAGCCACATGATGGTCTGGGCCCCGGCTTCAAAGCCGCAGACGGTGCCCAGGACCATGATCACGCCCAGCCGGTAGTCCACGTTGCCGAACCGGCCATGCCGCAGCGTGGAAACCAGTGAGGGCCCCGACATCTGGGCAATGCCGGTGCCGATGGCGAAGGCCATCGGGAAACCCAGAATGTTCAGGCCGGGCGTCACCATCCAGCCACCGCCCATTCCGAAGAACCCGCTTATGACGCCGACTCCGAGACCCAGAACTATCAGACCCGGCCAGAAAATCTCGACCCCGGCGATGGGCATATTTGTGTAGAGCCACTCCATAGTTCCCGATCCTCCCCAGCGGTCTCAGTGTTCCGCCAGCCTGCGGCTCTTGAGGTCGACCCCTAGAGCGACCAGCAAGACATCCATGAGCTTACCGATTGCGAGCCCGGCTATCGGTATGATCAGAACGGTGGCCAGAGCAAAGTAGAGGTAGCTTTCATTGTAAAGGTTCGTTAGCCATGCCTTCCAGCCGCTCGCCTGGCGGCTATCGGCAACGATGACAATGCGCTGGGGATCTGCTTCCGCGGCCAGAACCGTACTCACTACGCCGCAACCCCACGCTGCCAAGCACTTGCTTGTCAGTCTCATCTCATACACCTCGCCAGAAAAGTCAGTTCAATGCCCCAGGCTCAGTAAGTTGGCCGGGGGTAAGACGATGCCGGCCGCCATGCGGAACATCACCAGCAACGCGAGAGTGGCTAAGGTGAACAGCAACTGTTCGCCTCGCAGAAGCTTGCTGACGCGGGCGCCGACCTGCGCACCCACGGTTGAACCCAGCGCTACCAGCAACGCCAGCATCACGTCCACCGTCTGGTTGCGTACGCTCTGCATGATGGTGACCCCTGAACAGGTGAACAGGATCTGAAACAGGCTCGTTCCCACTGCTACGTGAGCCGGCATCCGCAACAGGTACACCATCATGGGCACCATAATGAAGCCGCCGCCCACACCCATGATGGCCGCCAGGATCCCCACCAGCATGCAAAGGAAAAACGGCACCAGCACCGAGTGGCGCACCCGGGAGCGGGGGAAGTCCACCTGCCAGGGCAGCTTCTTGAGCAAACCGCCGAACCGGCCGGGGCGGTGTACCTTGGCGGCCACCGCGCCGCTGCGCAGCTTCCGGACGCTGTCCACCATCATGCCGCCGCCCACCAAGCCCAGCATGAGGATGTAGGTTACTGCGATGAGAAAATCCGCGTTGCCCAGTTGCCGCAGCACCCGGATCACCTCCACTCCTATCTGGGCGCCCGCCAGCCCGCCTGCCAGCAGCACCGCGCCCATTTTTAAATCCACGTTGCCCAGGCGGAAGTGGGCGGCGGTGCCGGAGGCCGAGGTTGCCACCATGGCGTTGGTGTCGGAGGCGGCCGCCACCGTGGGTGGAATGCCCAGCATGATCATAATGGGCGTCAGTAGAAAACCGCCGCCCACCCCAAGCAGACCAGACAGGAAACCGACGCCCGCGCCGGCGCCGATCACCGCAAACACGTTGATGCTGACGCCGGCCACCGGCAAGAAGACCAACATGCCTACCCTCGCCTACGTAAGATTTTACGGTCCTAAAATCCTCATTGATAATATCCAAGCTCCGCCCGGTTCGCAACCCGGCCTCCGGCCCGCACCCCCGCTGCTATACTGGCGCCAGGTGCGTGCATATGCTGCCGGGCTGGCTGTTGGCGCTGGCGTTCGCCGCCCAGCAGCCCGCGGAACCGTTCCGCGGGGTGCTGCTGGAGTGGGACGGGGATGCGCGCGGCGGCCAGCTCAGCGTGCGCAGCGCGGATTTCCGCGTCCATGTGTTTCTGTTTGACCGCGCAACCCTCCTCCAACGCGAAGGCCGCGCGGTGGGCATCGCGGCATTGGCGCCGGGAGACGCCTTGGAAGTCGTTTGCGACTCAAAGGATCGCAGCTTGCGGCCCTACGCCAAAACGGTGCGGGTGTTGATCCCTGCGAAACACCGCGCGGCGCCGGCGGTGCTGGCCTGGCCGGCGCCGGAGCCGGGCGGCGACTTGTTCATTCGCGGTTCGCTGGTAGTGGCCGGTTTGGTGACCGAGGCGCAGCCGGACTACCTGCGCCTGCGCGTGCGCAACGGCGGCAAACGCGTTGTTTTGCTGCGCCAGGACACACGCTGGCTGCGCGACGGCGTGACGGCCTCCCCGGTCGAGTTACGAATCAACACGCATGTTTTCATACGCGCGGGCCGGGCGCCGGAGGGCGGGCTGGAAGCCTACCAGGTGGTTTGGGGGCGGATCTTGCGCGTCCCTTGAGACGTTCGCGGGCAATCTGCCTCAGTCTGTGATGAAGCTATAATGCGGCTATGTTGCGGCTTATCGCCGCAGTGCTGGCGGCGGCCGGGACGGCTTTGGCGCAGCCTTCCTTGCAGGATCTGGCCATGCCCGATGCACGTGTGCTTTTCGGAGCTAACCTCGAGCGATTGCGTGAGACGAAGCTCGCCGGGATCTTGTGGTCGCGAATTTCCGGATGGTATCCGCAGCAGGCCGCGCGCCTTCAGGCCGCCGGGTTTGATCCCTTGCGCGATTTGAGCGAGGTGTTGGTGGCCGCCCCGGCAGGCTTGTCCAGGCAACACGCATTGCTGCTGGCGCGGGGCGCACTGTCCCAGGCCGACCTATCCAGCCTCTATGCCGCGGACGGCGCGCACCGGGAGGCATTCGCGGGCGGCGAGATCATCACCTGGGAAAAGCAAAAAGAGGCCTTCGCGCTGGCGCTTCTGGGCGACGGGTTGATCATTGCGGGCGCCCCGTCGAGCGTGCGCGGGGCAATCGCCCGGCGTGCAGGACCGCAGGCGCCGGCGGAGCTTCGCCGCAAAGCCGCGAGGTTAAGCGCCCAGTACGACGCTTGGGGCGTCAGCATCGTGCCGGTTGCGGAGATGCTGGCTCAAACTCCCCAGTCGGAACTTACCGGGCTTTTGCGCGGCGGCGTGCTGGAGGCCGTCGAACAGGTAAGCGGCGGCCTGCGAGCCGGCGCAGAGCTGGACTTGACGTTGAACAGCGTGAGCCGCACCGGGCAGGATGCCGCGCGCCTGGCCGACGCTTTGCGCTTCTTTGCCACGCTGGCTCAGTCGCGCCGGCCCGGTGCGCCGCCACTGATCAAGGATCTGAGTGTGGACGGCCGCACGATGAGCTTATCGCTGGCGATGGCGGAATCCGAACTGGAAGGGTTGCTGCGGGTTGCCGGCTTCGGCCGCCGGGCAAACCCGGCTCCGCCGAAGCCTGAGGAGGCCGGCGCTCCGCCCGCTGCTTCCCCGAGCGATCGCGAGGCGTCCAAAGCGCCCCAGCCCAAGCCGCCTCAGTAACCCAGAGCGCGCCCGCCGCGCCGTCCGTCGGACCAGCCCAACCGCCTGCCGGTTCCGGCCTCTATCATCACCGCATGCACATCGCCCTGCGAGCGCAGCCGCGGGTTCAGCGTGTGTCCCAGAGCGCGTAATCGCTCGGCCACGTCCATCGCCAGAGCGCCCGGCTCGGCGTCCACGCGATCCGGCATGTACTGGTGGTGGATACGCGGGAACTCAATGGCGTCGCGCAGCGACATCTTGTAGTCAATCAGGTTCACGATCACCTGCATGACGGTGTTGGCGATGGTCAGCGCGCCTGGTGATCCCAGGGCAAACCACGGCGAGCCGTCGCGGTTGAGCACGATGACCGGCGCCATTGAAGACAGCGGGCGTTTGCCGGGCGCTATTTCGTTGGGATGTCCGCGGCGCGTGCTGAAGGCGCTCATGATGTCGTTGAGTAACACGCCGCTGCCCTTGGGGATCACTTGCGAGCCGTAGAATCCGTTCAGCGTGTAGGTGTTGGCTACCAGATTGCCCGCGGCATCCACGATGCTGAAGTGAGTAGTGGAGGCGGATTCCTCGCCGTCGGCCGGCGGGGCCGCCGGCTCAGCCGCCGGAGTTGCGCGATCCGCGTGAATTCCGGCGGCCAGCTCGGCGGCGTACTGCTTGCTCAACAGGCGCTCCAGCGGCGCTTGGTGAAAAGCGGGATCGGCCAAATGGAGCGAGCGGTCGCGGTAGGCGCGCTTCATGGCTTCGATCTGAAAGTGTCGCGCCCGGGAAGAACCTTCCATTCCGGGCTCCGCCGGGAAGCGTTCCAGAATGTTGAGCATCTCTAGCACGGTGACGCCGCCCGCAGTAGACGGCGGAGCAGCCAGCACCGGGTAGCCGCGATATGATCCGCGCAGCGGTTCACGCTCCACGGCCCGGTAGTTTTTCAAATCCTCGTAGGTGATCGTGCCCTGGTGAGCGGCCATATCGGCGGCGATGCGCCGCGCGGTCTCGCCTTCATAAAACTCGCGCCAGCCCCGCCGCTGGAGGCGTGCGATGGTGGCCGCCAGATCGCGCTGCCGCACGATTTCGCCTTGCTGCAATGGCCGATCGGCGCCATGCAGGAAGATCTTCGCGGTCTCCGGAAACTGCTTCATTACCGGCACCTGCAAAGCCAGGATCAGCTCCATGCGATAGGAGGCCGGGAAGCCTCGTTCCGCCAGGCGTCGCGCCGGCTCCAGCAGCTCGCGCCAGGGACGCGCGCCAAAGCGGCTGTGAGCCAGGGCCAGACCGGCGACGGTCCCGGGTACGGCGGAAGCTTTGTAGCCTACGCGGGCTTCCGCGGGCTGCGCGAACATGTCCGGGCGCGCGCAAGCGGGAGCGGTTTCGCGGTAGTCAATGACGGCTGCCCGCCCGTCGCTCATGCGCACCAGCATGTAGCCTCCCCCGCCCAGGTTGCCGGCTTCCGGATGCAGCACCGCCAGCGCGAAGGCCACCGCCACGGCCGCGTCCACGGCGTTGCCGCCGCGCTTCAAGACCTCCAGGCCGGCGGCTGAGGCAAGCTCGTGCGCACTGGCGACCATGGCGTAGCGGGCACGCTCGGGCTGGCTGACCATGGGCCGTTCGGCCTTCAGCTCCAGCCCGCTTTGAGAGACTTCCTGCGCCGGCAAGACCAGCGCGGTTAGCACGGCGTAAATGGCGACTCGCGGCATGGCAGCCCAGTAGTATATCGGGTGGCCGCGGCGCGGTGGCGGCGCGATCTGGTTGCTATACTGATTTTCTTGAGCATTGCCAGTAAGGCTATGAGGCATTGGGCGGCGGTTCTGCTGCTACCGGTGGCGCTTGGTGCGGCCGACTTCATCAGCGGACAGGCGGCTCGGCTGGTCATCGGGCAGCCTACCTTCACCAAGCAAGATCCAAACCCTTCCGACGTAATCCTGGGCGGGGTCAGCGGCTTGGCGTATGCCGCCGACACGTTGTTCGTCTGCGACGGCAATCGCGTCGGCGCCGGCCCGGTCAATCACCGCGTCCTCATTTACCGGAGCCTCTCCCAGATGCTGCCTGCGCCCACCGCCGAGCTACAGTACGACAAGCGTTGTCCGGTTTGCACCGGGCAGGCCACCCTGGTGCTCGGCCAGACGGATTTCACCAAGACCGAATGGAGTCTGTCTCAGAGCGGCCTGCGTAACCCGGTGGGCGTGGCTTCCGACGGGCGCATCTTGGCGGTGGCCGACACCGACAACAACCGGGTGTTGATCTGGCTCTCATTGCCTTCTTCCAACAACCAGCCCGCCGACGTGGTGGTAGGGCAACCGGACTTCAAGAGCAATCTGCCGAACAACGGCACCGGCGATCCGCGCGTTCCGGGCCAGAAGACCCTGCGCGGACCCGAGGGCGTTTGGATCCAGGACGGCAGGCTGTTTGTGGCTGATACCGGCAACGACCGCGTGCTCATCTGGAACTCGATTCCGCGACAGAACTTCCAGCCTGCCGACTTGGTGCTTGGCCAGAAGGACTTCGGAACAGGCGCCCACATTGACCTGACTAAAGCGCCGCTGAACCCGCAAGCCGACACGCTGCTTTCGCCGGTTTCGGTCACCTCCGACGGCCGCCGGTTGTTCGTCGCCGATCTGGGTTACAACCGCGTGCTGATTTGGAATTCCATCCCCACGCAGAACCGCCAGCCGGCGGATGTGGTCATCGGCCAGCCGGACATGACCAGCGCGACGGCCAACAACTCCAGCAAGTTGTGCGACCCCACCGGTAAGGACGAGGAGGGCAAAGACACTTACCCGGCGATGTGCATGGCCACTCTGGACTTCCCGCGCTTCGCACTATCGGACGGCCAGCGCCTGTTTATCGCCGACGGCGGCAACGACCGGGTCCTGATCTTCAACCGCATCCCGACCGAGAACGGCGCCCGGGCCGACGTGGTGCTGGGACAGATCGCCGGGACCGTCAATCAGGCTTCCGATTCAGCCTACGAGTTGCGCCGCTCCAGCGCCGATTCGCTGCGCACCCCCATGTCGCTGGCCTGGGACGGTGAGAATCTCTACGTCAGCGATCCCTTCAACCGCCGGGTGATGGTCTTCACGGTGGCCGACCGCCATCTGCCGGTGACCGGCGTTCGCAATTCCGCCAGCCGTGAGGTCTACGCGGTTGGTTCATTGACCTTCGAAGGATCAATCAAAGAAGACGACCAGATCACCATCACCATCGAGGAGAAGGAATATCAGTACAAAATAGTCAAGAATGACACCTTCGCCTCCGTCATCCGCAAGCTGGTGGAGTTGATCAACGCCGGCGACGGCGACCCGAACGTTCTGGCCTCGCCTAATTACGACCTCAACATCATTGTGCTGACCGCACGCATGCCGGGCGAGGCGGGTAACGAGATCGATATCTCGGCAAAGGTTTCCGACAACGCGGTCATCGCCGTCACCACCAGCGGCGCCAAGCTCAGCGGCGGCATGGACGCCGCCAAAATCGCTCCCGGCACTCTGGTGAGCATCGTGGGGGATGATCTGGCGGATTTCACCGAAAGCGCCCCCCCGGACGCCGACCCGCTGCCCACCGAACTGGGCGGCGTGCAACTGTACTTCGACGGCATCCGCGCCCCGCTGCTGTTCGTTTCACCTACACAGATCAACGCCCAAGTGCCCTTTGAGGTGCTGGACACCACCAGCATCAACGCTTACGTGCGTACGCGGCACAAGGACGGGCGAGTTAGCGTCACCACGCCCGTCGCCGTGCCCATCATCGCCAACAACCCGGGTATCTTTGCCCTGGACGGACCGGATCCCAGACCGGCCGTGGCTTTCCACGCCAGCAGTCACGCCTCCGGCACGGTCTCCGTGGACGGCACCGCCAAGGCGGGCGACACGGCCACGGTGATCATCGAGGACCGCGAGTACACCTACACGGTGCAGGAAGGCGACACCCTGGAAACCATCCGCGACGCCTTGATCGAGTTGATCAACCAGGACCCCAAAGTTTTCGCTTTCCCCGCAGGCATGTGGACCCGCATCCGCCTGCGCGCGCGCATCCCCGGCCCCGAAGGAAACGGCATCGTCTACTCGGCCAAGGCCGCCGAAGGCGCTCAGGTGATCATGACGCCCACCACGCCGGCCCTCTGTTGCGCCAACGTGGAAGGCGCGTTGGTGACTGAAGATAATCCTGCCCTCCCCGGCGAAACCATCTACGTTTACGCTACGGGCCTGGGGTTGATCAAGCCCGATGAGGCCCGCGCCGCCTTAGAGACCGGCGGCAAATACAAAGGTCCTGCCTTGAACGAGCCGGTGGAGTTCGTCTCCTCGCTGGCCGGCGGAAAAACCGCCAACGTGCTGCTGGCGGCTATGGTGCCCGGCGCAGTGGGCATCTACCGCGTGGATCTGGAGCTCAACTCGGACCTGCCCACCAATCCTTTCACCCAGCTCACCATCGCCCAGGATGTGTACGTCAGCAACATCGTCACCATCCCGGTGGTCAACCCCAATCCGTCGTCGTCGCCTTGAGACTTGGCTGACGCTCTGGCTGGCGATGCCGGCGGCCTTGGCGGCCGCGGAGCTGGAGGGTCTCATCCTGGAGAATCTATCGGGCCGCCCGCTGGCCCGAGCGCAAGTCAGCCTGGAGGTGATTGAAGGCGGCGCTTCCGCCGCGCTGCGCTCCCTGCTCAGTGATTCGCGGGGCCGGTTCGCGTTCCGCTCGCTGCCCGCCGGCGCGTATCTGATCAGCGTGCGCCGTGCCGGCTATCTTACGGCCCGCTACGGCCAGCGCCGCTGGGACGGCCCCGGCGCCCCCGTTGTTCTTGGTTCGGCCGCACACTTCTTTGCCGAGGTCCGTTTGCAGCGTCTTGGAGTGATCACGGGCCAGATCCTGGATGAGAACCAAGTCGGCTTGGCCGGCCATCCGGTGTATGCCTTCAGAGAAGCCGACCGGACCCTAAGGATGGCCGCCGGCGGCATCTCGGACGACCGCGGCATCTACCGCCTAATCGGTTTAGAACCGGGCCGGTATTACGTGCGCACGGGCCCGCGCCGGCTCGAGGACGGCCGCGGCTTACTCCCTACTTACTACGGACAAACCACCGCTTTTGCCCAAGCGCGCCCGGTGGAGGCGGAACTGGACCGGGAAGCCGCCGGTGTGGACATCGAACCCATCGCCGGACGCCTTGCGCAACTTGTCGGCCGCGTGCTCGGAGGGCTCCCCGCTACCGTCACCCTTTCATCGGAAACCGGGCAGCGCGAGGCGCACACCGCTCCTGACGGCGGCTTCCAATTCGACGAGCTGGCGCCCGGGCTGTATAACCTAATGGCCACGGCCAATGCGAACCCTCCGCGAGCCGCCTGGCGCAGATTGCACCTGGCCGAGGGCCTCACGCAGACCGACATGGAGCTGCGCCCCTGGCCCAGCTTGCGCGTGCACGTAGAAGAGAAGAGCGGCCTCGCGCTGGATCCCGGACGGGTGACGGTCTTCCTGCGGCGTGCCGATCCGCCCGAACAGAGTCCGCTGCGGCTGCAAGGCGGGCAGAGCGCTTCCCTGCCCCCGGGGGAATACCAGGCCGCGGCAGTGGCGCCGCCCGAGTATTACATCCATTCGTTCCTGATGCCGCGGCGCTCTCGCCAGCCCGGCCGTTTCGAGGCTCTGCCCAGTGACGCGCTCGAGCTTACCGTGGTGGTTGGCGCCCGGCCCGCTTCACTGCGCGGGCAAGTGCTGGACGCCGAGGGCAAGCCAGTGCCGGGGGCGCCGGTCTTCTTGAGCGCCGTAGACCCGGATGTCCAGCGCCTGCTGGAAGGCGGGCGCTCGACACGCGCCGACCAGCGCGGCGAATACCGATTCTACGGGCTGCCGCCGGGACGCTACCGGTTGTTCAGCTCATTCGAACTCTCTCAACCGAGGGACTCCGACTGGGACGCACTGGCCGCAGTAGGCGCCACCTTGGAGGAAGGCCAGGCGGCGACGCTGGATTTGCGACTGCTGGGCGGATTATGAACTCCGGTCCTCGCCCGATCAGCTCGCCCCGGCTGTCTCGGACTTTTCACCGGAGTTATAGTTGACCGGGAGAGCATAATGCACTTCACGGTATCCTGGGGCCGCGCCGACTACCACTTCGTCACCGGAGGCGATGAGAACATCTGCAAGCAGCTCGGCGCCTTGCACACCAGCTTGGCCGCAGATCATCCGCAGATTCCCGCGATAGTGCGGCACGCGCTGTCGGAGCCGGTCGCCGCCGGTCACCTGCGGCGGCTCGCCGCCGAGGCGGCAGGCTCGGCGAATCCTCAGCGCATGAGCGAGCAGGATGTGATGCGGGAGATCAGCCGATTGATCAGCTCCGGCCGGATGCTGGTCGTCGAGTGCAGACTGCCTGAAGCGCCTGGCATTCAGCCGGAGGCCCAAGCCCCGCCTCGCCCGCCGCAACAGAAGGCCCCTCCACCGCCCACCGCCAAACACTGGATCGAGTTCAAGCTGATCGAAGAGAAGACCAAGCGCTTCATCTCCGAGGCGACTCTGAAGGTCAACTTGCCGGGACGCGGCAAAGAAGAGCACACCACGGAAGCTAAGGCTTTGCGCATAGATCTAGCCAGCGCGGGGACCGCCGACCTGCTGGAGATTACGCACCTGGACCTGTGGGAGATCGTCTCGATCCAGTCCGGCTAGGCGCGCGCTCGGAACGCCGGGTCGGAGACGCAGCGCAGTCCTGAGGCCGGATCCACCCACAGCGCGCCCCAATAGTCGCGTGTCGAAGCCGCCAGGCGCAGGCGCTGAATCTCTCCCACCGGTCCGGTCAGCGGCTCCCAATCCCGCCCGCGCGCGGAAGCTACCCAGATGCGGTCCTCGATCCGGGCTAGCACCAGCAAGCCGCCGGTCTCCAGCCCCGAGATCGCCCAATCCGAAGCGGGCTTGGGCGGCGCCGGTACGCGAAACTCCTCCGGGCGCGCCGGAGCGCCGCTGAGCGGGATCCGCACATAGACCGGCCCCTCCTTCGGTTGCTGCGCCTCAAACAGGGCGTGCGCCCAGCCGGGTTCTTCTCCCAAGGGGTCCAGCTCGAGCGCCAGCAGGCGCGCCGCACGCGCATGGATCTGCTTAGGACCGGCGGCCAGCGTCTTGCCTGCCAGGTTGTAAGCCCGCACGAACACGCGCGTCTGCTCACCGGCGCGATCTGCCCACACAAGCTGAATGACGGGCTCAGGCCCGCCGGCTTGCCAGCGAGCCAACACGCGCTCAGGCAAGCTCTGGTATAGCGCCGCCGGGGCTGAGGCGCCGGCCCCTTGCGGCGTCACTTTCACGATTTGAACGCGCGCGCGTCCCTCGGCTGTCCCTGCCGCCAGGAATACCCCAGAGCCGTCCGCCATCTGAAAGCCCGGCTGCGTGAGCCGCGGCTGCCCCAGCGCGAGCGCGACCGGTGCGACCTCCGTCATCACCGTGCCTCCCCAAACCTTCCGCGCGCAAAGCGCTCCGTCCTCGGCCCAAGCCAACCAGCGGCCCTCTAGCCGCGGCGCGACGTGGAAAGCAGCGGCTACGTCTTCGACGCCCTTCTCCGCGCGGCATACGCGCACGGCCACGCCGGCGGGCAATTGCACGCTTATAGTCTCGCGGAAGAATACCCAGCTTGCGCCCGCGGCGTCCGTGTGATCGAACACATTCACCATCGCGTTCTGGTAAGGACAGTACAGCGAAGCCAGAGAACGCAGGCGAGCCGCAGTGACCTGGATTTCAAGCGGCGCAGCCTCTATTTCAACGGCCCCGGCCGGCATGCGCGCCGCGAGCACGTATCGCCCGGGGGCCAGCCCTGCCAGCAAGTACAACGCGGGATCCTGGTGCAGGCGGCGTAACTGGCCGGGCTCCAGTCGCGTGAAGCTGGGCGACTCGGGAGGAAGTTGCAAGCCCGCAGTGAGGGCCTTGCCGTATGCCTGCTGCGAAGTCCGATACCGCACCTCGCCGTCTTGGGCGCGGAATTCGTATGTGATTGGGACATGAGGACTGGTCTGGATCTCGACCGGCTCCGGACCGCGATTCGTCACCACGGCCAGCAAGGCCAGCGATTCGCCCGAGATCACCTCGGTGCGTTTTAGAGAGATCGAGAGCTCGATTGCGGGCAAGACTCTTCCTCCTTTCGAGCGGCTCTGGGAAACGCACGCCCAGGCAGCGCCGAATAACGACAATGAAGCGGCCCGTCGGGTTGGGGACTCTGGTTGCCTGCTCATGGGTCCTCCAGATTCCCGTTGGGATTGGCGATGGTCTCCACCGCCCAGCCGCGGTTCTTCAACAGGCACTTCCCACAGAACGCCGGCGTGAAACTGGAGTCGTAGCTCATGATGCAGAAGCGATCCCAGCCGCGCTGATGGGGGCTCGGCGCCCCCGCCTGGTGCGGGTTTGCCTCCGAATCGTGTTGCTGGTTCTTGGCGCCTGGGGCCGGGTCCGTCGATCCTGCGTTGGCCTGAGCATGCTCCAAGTGGCGATGATGACCGATTTCGTGCGCCCAAACTGCCGTGCGGCGACCCGTAAACAGCCAGCAGGCGCCCAGCGACACCCCCACTGCGGGCAGGGGAAGAGTCTTTGTGGTGCGTGCGGTCTCTTGAAGCCAGCCTCCGCAAAGCCTCCGATAACAGGGCCGGCCGCAATACCGGAAACTGACGTGAATCCCGGTGGCGGCGTCGGTGGCGGCGGAAGTGGGATCGTTGACCACCTCAGTCACTACAGCGCCGCAGGTGTCGCAGGTCGCCTCCACGATCAGCAAGTTCGGAGAGCTCTCAAACTCCACCAGCAAGTGACCGCGCAGCCGGCCGTATTTGCTTTCGACCCTCTTGAGCAGCCTGTGGATGAGGGCCTCGCGATAGGCGCGCCAGCCGGCCTCCAGAAACCCGTCTGCGAGCCATTTGCCGAAAGTGTTCAGGTCGCAGGCCAGTGCGTTGATGCCGTAGTGCGGCAAGTGCAGATAGGGCCAAACGTAGCCCGCAGTGTATTGCGCCTGCAAGCCCTGGTAAGGGTTGCGTGCCACGTTCAGCTTGGCCTCCACGATTTGCTTGAATTCTTGCGGAGTAAGCAGGTCGCTCACCCTGAATTCCTCAAACGCCCCACCCGCCTCAGGCACGAAGTGAACGTACGCCGGGCGATAGTGGGCCGCAGCATTTCGGATAGTGGTTTGCCAGCCGGCTTGTGGTGTCGGAATCCAGCCGACATAACCGCGAACGGAGGCTTTCCTCCACACCCGCAAGCCCGCCGAGCGCGCCAACGGCCGCTTGGGGTAGCGCCTCTCCAGTTCCGTGCGGTTCGGGAAGTCCCCGCCCACAGGCAAGGGCTTGAAACTCACCTGCGCGCAGAACACATAACCGTCGCCTGCGATCCGAGAAGGCCGGAAGTAAATGCCCGCCTTGCCGACATAGTCCGCGTACAGCTTGTTGGCGTCCTGGCCCAGATCGTCGTGCACCGTCGAGCAGACCGTCTTCGTGCCGCTATCGTCGTAGGCCAGCCACGGTTGCAAGCTGTCTTTTTGCCCGAAGCCGAAGGCCGCCCGGTAGTAAGTGTCCAGCGCCGCAGGACGGATACCTCCGCAGTCGGCTCCGCCGATTTGCTCCGGGCAGTTGTGCTTTACGATCTCCTGAGTCCAGCGCCGCGCGCGGTGGTTGCTCTTGCTGGGCGAGGGCACGAAATTGGCGTCTTGCGGCAGCTCGATGAAAGTCCAGTCTACACGGATGGGGCCGATCGCCCGCCGCATGGCTTCGGTGACTCGGGGCGGACTGCCGGCCGGCTCCAGAGGATCGCTCTTCGAGAGCAGCGGCAGGCTGACCTCAACGGGGATCCAGGGCCGGGCGATGGAGTTGCGGTCCTTAACCACGCGCTGATCCCCGATGTCCATTGCGCCGCGATAGTTGTTCATCGCCATCCGATCCGGCGGCGTGATCTCTCCGCCGGTATAGCAGTGCCGGTCATCCACCCAGACAATGAGGCTCTGGGCCGGATCGCTCAACCTCCGGCCGGCCTGCTCGACGCTCAGACTTGTATACGTGTTCGGGTCCCCGAACAGCGGCCTGTGTGCGGCAGGCAGGTTCTGCAACTGGTTCTTGGTGTCCTGGTCCAGATTGCCGCCGGCCGCCAGCCGCTCGAACTGCGCGGCGGCCTTGCGTATGGGCCAGGACCGCTGGAACTCCCGCAAGGCGGTCTTGAACTCCTCCCGCGCGGCGTCTTCGTCAATCGGGCCGGGATGGAAGCCGCCCCGCGCCAGTCGCAGTTTGTAAGCCCTGAGGGAGTCCTTCGGCGGCTCAGGCGGCGGCAGCCAGGGCGCCAGCGCCAGCTCTAACGACGTGGGATCGTTCCAATAGTTGGCAGGATCGCGCCCGGTGCCGGCGTCACACCACAACCTGACCTCGGTATGCGCCGCGGCCAGCGCCAGGCCGTTGTCCTCGTGCATGTCGGTGTGGGCCTGAATCTGCACGCGATAAGGCATCCCGGCGGGCTTGGCGATGGTCTTGCCCTCCCGCCAGAAGTAATCGTGATCGCCCGCGCTCAGATCGCCGGCCCCCAGCGCCTTGCGGAACACCGGGCGGTCGTCGCGATCCCAGATGATGATCTGTCCGTGCTTGAGTTTGCTCGCCTCAATTACTCGCCAGCAAATCCGCAGCGACGCCTCTTTGGGACGCATGGCCGTGCTGCCGGCGGGTTTCTCAAACTCCACCCAGAAAGGGTGTAGCTGGATGCGCGCCTTGCGGTCGGCCTCGTTCTTGTAATAGCGCAGCAGAACCGTGTAAGGGGAAAACGCCACGTTAATGTAACGCGTTCCGCCCTGCCGCGGCTTGAGAACTCCGTCCGTCGCTTCGCTTTCTCCCTTCCAGCCGCGAATCCGGTACGCAGTCCCGGGGCGCTGCTCGCCCGACATAACCCGCTGCCGAATGGGTATGTCCAGCTCGGTATAAGAGTAAGTAAAAAACTCCCCCGCGGCCGCGGCCGTGGCCCGACAATAATGGCTTGCATAAACTTCGAAATCTACTTTGTCGGCGCGCTCCTTTACTCCTTCCAGAGCATAATCAATGTCGCAACTCTCCTGGCCCGGTATGAACCACTTATCGAGCTTGGTTATCCGGATGGCGGGCGCCGGCAGCCGCTTGCGCACCGTGATGGTATGGGTCTGATCCGTAGCCAGCCCGCCCTGCTTGAAAATCTTGGGAATCAGAATCTGAGCGTTGGTCCCCAGCGCCGGGTCCAGCACCGACTTGCTGGGGTCGGGATCCACCTTGCTGCATCCGACTATCTCAATCAGTGCGCGGTTGACTTCTTCCGGGACCTCCGTCGCCCAGTTATAGCGCGCCAGCTCCTGCCAGCTCACCCCGGGCTCGCACTTCTTGGCGACGATGCCGGCCAGCGTGTCACCCTTCGCCACCGAGTACTTAGCGGCCTGCTCGCGCTTGACAAACACTCGCGCCATCGTTATGAACTTTACAGTACAGGAACCCCGCGTGCAACCGTCGCGCCGCAGAAACGGCCCGGACAGCCTGCCGGACTACTGCTTTTCAAGCCGGGCCAGCGCGCTGCGCGCCCCCAGGTGATCCGGGCTGAAGCCGAGCGCCTGAGTGAATTCTTCGCGCGCCTTGTCGCGCGCGTTCAGGCCCAAATAACCCAGCCCGGCGATATAGTGCGCGCCTGCCAGGCGGCTGCGCTGCGACTGCTGCTCGCCGAACGACGCGAAGAAGTCCACCGCTTGGGAACCTTGTTCGAGCGCCTGAAGACCCGACTTCACCAGGTCCTCAAAAATTGCCTTGGCCGGCTCGCGCCGGCCAAGTTTCACCATCGCCAGCGCCTGATAATAGCTCTGATCATCGCCGGCCTGCGCCCCGCGGCGCAAACGCGCGCCGCCCGCGCCGGCGGCGGCCTTCTCCCAGAACTGCCGGGCTTGCTCCGTCTGGCCCATGGCCTCGTAAGCGTTACCGATCCAATAGGCGGTCTCCGCATTGCGCCCGCCTCCCGAACGGCGCTCCGCCGGTAAGTTATCCGGGACCGCAGCGGCCGCCTCAAAATCCGCCAGAGCCTCGCGGTAGCGCCCGGCCTCCAAATGCCGTTGCCCGCGCAGCAGGTGGGCGCTCGTCCAATCGTCGGCCACGTTCAGCGACCCGCCTTCCCACACGGCAAACCGCCGGCCGGTCATGAGCTTGATGGCTTCATCGTACTTGCCCAGCACCACCTTCAATCCGATCTCACGCGCCAGCGAATCGTCTCGCTCGGCCACCACCTCGTGATTGCGCTCCAGCAGCGCCAACCGCTTTTCGGGAGACTCTCCCGCCGCTTCATAGAAAGCATCCAACTCGGCAAAGTGCAGCGCATACTTGCGCGGCATTGAGACCGCCTTCTCCAGGTGCGCGATGGCGCGCTTCAGGTCACTGCCGCTCCCGGCGCGCGCGTACGCGACGCCCAGATTCCGCTGCACGATGGGCAGAGACGCGTCCAAAGCAGCCGACTTCTCCCACCACCTCACCGCTTGCTCCGGCTGCCAGTCATAAAGTAGATTGCCCAGGTAATACGGGGCGCGCGCGTCGCGGGGATTGGCTTCGATCGCCTCCCCCAGCACGTCAATCATTTCGTGTTGGAAGGGAAAAACGTAGTCCGGCGGCGCCTTTTCGGCCAGACTGTAATACTGGCGGGCCTTCTGTTTCTGCCCCATTTTATCCGCGAAGTAACCCAGATAGTAGTAAATAAGCGGCGAAGCCGCGCCTTTGTCCTGCCCGCCGGCCAGAGCCTGCTCCAGAACTGTCGCGCCGTCCTGCCACAGTCCCGCATTCAGATACTCGGCTGCCGTTTCCAAGGCGGTCGCAGGATGGTCTTTAAAAACGGCCTGGAGCTGTCCTTGACGGATGGGATCGCGCGCCACCAGCCAGCTTTCGGCCATCAATCGCACGTCCAGCGGGTCGGTCTTCCGGAAAGCCTCGCCTAACACCGCCAGAGCCTCCTGGGCGCGGCCCGCGCGCCGCAACAGAGCGGCTTTGAGCGTCAGAGCGCGGATGTTCAAGGCGTTCGCCTCGAGCGACCGCTCAACCAGATCAAGCGCCGCCCGGGTCCGGCCGCGCAGGGCGGCTATTTCCGCCAGCGAGTAATAACCGGCGGCGCGCCAGGCCATGTTCCATGTAGCGGAATAGAACTGCTTGAACGCCTCGTCGTAGCGCCCTTGTGCCCTGAGCGCCAGACCGAGGTAGTAAATGGCTTCGGCGTCCTTGGGCGTAGTGTACTTGTCCGTGGACCGTTCCAGCGCCTTGCGCAGCAGTCGCTCGGCGTCTGCGAACCGAGCTTTCTTCAAGTAATTGATCCCGAGAGCGGTGTTCACCCGCACGTCGCCGGAATCGCGCCGCAGAGCCTCCTCCCAGTAAGGATCGGCATCCAAAGTCGGATGGTGGAACTGTTCGATGCGCAACCCGGTGAAATAAAGCTCGTCGTTGGTCTTTATGTCCCGGGGCGGCGGCGGAGGCTCGACCGGCTTGGGCATCGGCGACGGCTTCAGACTGACCGGTGAGTAAGCGATCAGTTCTCTGTTCCCGATTAACAGCGAAGCTCGCAGCGCATGCTCATCCGTTCCCACAGGCAGCGCAAGCCTCTTGTTATAGGGCCGGTCCGGACCGATGGATACGGTTTCGCGCAGCAGGACCTTATCCCCCGCCTTGAGCAGAACCGTGGCTGCCGGGTGCGCCGCCGGAGTGTAAAATCCTAGCCGCGCCTGCCCCTCGGAGACCTCCAGGTTCACTGCCCCATCCAGGTTGGCGTTCTTTACTCCGCCAATGTCTCTGAACGGATACCAGTAAATCGGGAAGGCTTTGGTTTCGAAAGGCGCCAGCCAACTGTAGTCCGGCTGATTGTCAGAATAAGCCCCGACCATCAGCTCGATGTATGGACCGTCCTCGTCGGTGAGAATCTTGTCCCACATCCGCCCCCGCGGCCCCCTCCCCCAAGTCCAGAGTTTCTTGCCGGGAACGATATGGTGATCGGCGACGCTCAGGATGCCGGCTTGCTTGCCGTGATCGTAGCCGGCCAGAAAGTCGTCCTCGTAGTTCCAGGCGAAAATGGAATTCGCAGCCACATGGTTCTTGTACCAGCTCACGTCCGTCCCCTGGCCGAAGTCCGCACCGCCGTAACGTCCTTTTGCGATGGGCCAGGAGGTGAATTCTCGCTTGTGGTGATGCGTGCCCCATTGCGTGCCGGGCGGGAAGATGACCTGGTAGTTCTCGTTCACGTGCACGGCCACGTTGGCGAAACACAGCATGCTGTTCGCCACCGGGGTGCGGTTCAAAATGCGGAGCTTGGCTTCCAGATATGCTTTGCCCGGGTGCAGGGTGTAGCCTACCGCCCAGCGCATGCGGTGACGAATCTCCAGTTCTCCCACCCAGACCGTCTTGCTGCCGTCGGGATTGCTCTCGATACGATACTGTACCGGCAGAAACGTGGTGGCGCGGTGGTGATGGGGAATGTTCCATTCTATGCCCCCGGATATCCAGGCTCCGATCAGGCCGATCAAAGCCGGCTTGATGACATGCTGCCGGTAAATAAAATTGTAGTTGTTGGTCTTGTCTATCCCTTCGAAAAGGCGGCCGCCGATTTCAGGCAACACGGCCAGCCGAACATAATCATTTTCCAGATAAACCAACTTATATTTCTTGTCGGCTTTCTTGTAAGTCAGCCGGTCATATAGCGGGTAAGGGTACACGCGGCCTTCCGCGCCTTGCGAGGCGCGTCCGAAAAAGAAGATAGGGTTGGGCTCGGGCGGACCGGCCAGATAGGTCGGGATCACCACGTCTTGTTCCCAGACCTTGACGGTAGAGGCCTGCGGAGCGGCCCAGGCCGCGGGCGCAAGCACAATGACGACGCTCAGCAGAATGGATAAACCGGTTTGATCGCGCATTTGAAGATTCCTCCTTTGCCGGCGGCCGCCTCAGCGGATCTGGGCCTTCCGCGCTACAGGCGGCTCTTTGCCTGAGTGCACTCCCAATAGGCGGCGGTGCGTGAGCTTGGCCGCCTCCACCAACTCACTATAGGGGCGGTCGGTCACATCCAAAAAACCGATGTTGTAATTCTCTCCGTCCCCTCGGCCGGTGGCAGGCTGATCCAGCCACTGAAACCAGTGCGTGCCGATCAGCGCCGGATGAGCGGCGGCGTTCTCGACATAGTAACGATAAGCCACACCCCGCTCGAACTGGTTGGCCGTCTGGCGCAGGCCGGGCGCCAGGCCGCGCCCCGGGGTTCCGAAATGAAACTCGCCGATGATGATGGGGCGCCCGGCAAGTTTGTAGATGCGATCCAGGGCTGCCTGGTCCGGGGCGTAATCGTAAATGTTCTGGCTGTAGACGTCGAAGACCCGCGCGGCGCGAATCACCTCTTCCGACGGTCGGCCGCCGAACCGGATGCCCAGGTTCAGATGATTCGGGTCGTGTTTGCGTACAGCCGCATTGATGGTTTCCAGCATCTTCGCGAAGCTGCGCCAGACAAAGCTGCGGCGACGCTCCGGAGTGTCCCCTGCGGCCAGATATGCCTTTAGCTCTCGCTGCATCGCGGTCTCGCGGCCTTCCAGTATCATCTCCGCCAGAAGCTGTTCGCGCCCCGGCCAGGGCGGTTCGTTGGCTACGAAATAACCCAACAGATACGGATCATTCTTGTGGGGTGCGCACTGCTCGGCCGCCGCCTGTTCGACCTGCCGCGCCCACTCGGCCGAGTAGACATCCGGCATGCCCATCGGGGCGCTCTCGATTCCCCAACCGCGCAAAGTCACCACATAGGCTTTCCGGCGCGCCGCGCCCAGCCGCGGATCCGACCAGTTTCCTACGGTATTAAAGCCCCAGGCGTCCATGCGCCGGAAGGTAAGATCCAGCCACTTCTCCGGCCACTCGGAACCGAAGCGCCTCAGCAGATTCCAGGTATAAAAGGACGCCTGGGCCGACCTCGCTGCCGGCCGCATCGCGGCCCGCAGCTCCGCCGGCGGCAGCGCGGCAAACGCCGCTTCACGTCCCTCGGCACGTGTTCCCGAGAACGCGCCGATCACATTAGCGCCCACTGAGAAAAACAAATGCCCGTCCGGATCCACGAACCACCAGCGCCCTTCAATCTGCTCCACGCGGAAGAATCCGCTGGCCTTCGCCCGGCTGCTGCGATAACCCCCATAGCGGCAGTAATCGAACTCACCCGGTCCCAGTGCAGCTTCCTCAGCGGCCCAGGCTTTGCGCAGTTGCTCGAGATTGCTCGCCTTGCCAGGCCAATCGGCCGGGATCCACTGCCCGAACTCGTCCACCACCGGACCGGGATCCAAGACCGCGTCACCGGGGTCTTCCTTCGACAGCCGGACCGAGCGGATCTCCAAGCTCGGCCGGCCAACCGGATTCTGCATCGCTACTCCCAGAGCCTCCACGGACTCCAGGGATCCGACGGCCCCCGAAAGATTGATCCAGAACGTTCCCCGCGGCTTGTTGCCCATGGAGGCCATGTCGAAACCTTCCCGGTCCGGCCGGCGGAAGTAGCCGAGCGGCACGGCGGCGCGAATCCAGACGCCGGAGAACGGATGCAGTCGCTGGCTGCGTGTGCCCGCCACGGTGTGCAGCCGCAACTCAAAGCGCTGCGGCGAGGAGGCCTTCATCTCCAGCACCAGGAAATTAAACGGCGACCAGTCCGACGGCAACTCCGGGTTAATTTCCTTAAGCGCCCACTTCTGCTCGGCCAGAGGACCTTCGAATACCACCCGCAAAGGCTCAGCTCCGCCGGCGGCAACCACGACGAGCAACCAGGCAGTCAATAGCTGTAACATCAGAGCACCTTCCGCAGCACCAATATACTCGTTGTCGCCGGGCATCCGGAGCCGAGCCCCGCCTCCCGGCCCGAGTGACTATCGGATGCGCGCCTGCCGCTGGCTGGGCGCCAGTTGTCCGGCGTGGATGCGGTAGATGCGCCGGTGCGCCTGGCGGGCGAAGGAAACCATCTCGGGATAGGGCAAATCCTGCTGGTTGACGAATCCCAGATTGTAGTTTTCTCCGTCGAAGCGCCCGCTGACGGGCTGGTCAATCATCTGAAAGTAATGGGTGCCGATTATCGCCGGCTGAGCAGCGGCGCGCTCCACATAATACTGGTACGCCACGCCGCGCTCAGTTTGGTCTCGCACCATCACCAGCGACGGCGCGTAGCCGCGCTCGGCGGCGCCAAAATGAAACTCGCCGATCAGCACCGGGCGGCCAGTCATTCGCACGGCGCGCTCTAGGACTTCCGCCGCCGGCTCGAACCGGTAGATGTTGATGCTGAAGACGTCGAAGACGTCATTGGCGCGCATGACCGGATCGGGCGCATTGCCCGCCCAGCGTATGCCCAACGTCAGGTGGTTGGGATCGGCCTTCTTGATGGCCTGGCAAACAGTTCGGAAGTACTCGCGCGAGAGCGCCTCCATAAGGGCATCCCGCGCGGCAGGCGTATCGCCCTTTTCCTTCAGGAACCGCCGCACGAAAGCCTGGGTGTCCGACGGCTCCCCGTCACGCAGGATCAGATCAATCAAATTGCGATACGGCCAGCGCGGCTCGTTGCCGATGAAGTACCCGATCAGGTGCGGCTCTTCACGAAACCGGGAGCATTGCGCGCGGGCGTCTTGCTCCGCTGTGCGCCGGAACTCTTCCGAGTAGACGTCCGGGAAGCCCTGCCAAGCCCTGCGGCTGCGTCCCACGCGCACATTAGTCACGAAAGGCAACCCGGGGGCGTCGAACAACGCCGCATCCGACCAGTTGGCCACGGTATTAAAGCCCCAGGCTTTCAGCCGCCGTATCTGCGCGGCCTTCCAGCGCGCGATGAACTGCTCGTCGCCGTGATGCAGCCGCAGGTTCGCCCGGTAGAAATCCGCCGTCTCGCCTGAATCCGCCGGCAGTTTTTCAAACAGGACCTCGCGTCCGGTGACCCGCGTGGGGTCGCGGTAGCGCACGCAATCCATGCCCGCGGACCAAAACAGGTGCCCGTCAGGATCCACCAGCCACCACCGGCCCTCGATCTGCTCCACGCGGAAGAAGCCTCCGGCGCGCGCACTCGATTGCTTCCATCCGCCGCAGGAACAGTACCCGAAATCCGGCGCCCGCTCTAGCTCCTCATCTTCGCGCTTCCAGGCGCCGCGCAGATCCTCCAGCGAGCGCACCTTGCCCGGCCAATCCCCGGGGATCCACTGGCCGAACTCGTCCACCACGGGACGGTCCAGGAAGACCTCGTCCTGCACCTCGCCCCGCACCAAGGCCAACGGCCCTAAACGCAAACTGACCGGACGGTTGGGCTGCATCCTCACGGTGAGGCTTTCCACCTCGCTCAAATCAATGTGATTGCCCCAGTTGGAAAGCCAGTGAGCGCGAAACTGGCGGTTGTTCATGTACTCGCGTGTCAAGAAGGCGTTAGAGATCGCGGCCTTCACCGCCACGTTCTCGTAAGGCTGCACGCGGTAGCCGAAGCTCTGTCCCTGGCGGTTGCGAATCTCAAGCTGCCAGCGGATAGTTGAATCGGAGACAAACTCGAACGTCAGGGCGTAACCCGTCCAGTCCCGCGCCGCCTCGGGCACCGGAATTGTGAAACTGCCCGGCTCATCCAGGGCCGCGAAGCGCAACAGCACGCTGTCCGGCTTGGGGCCGGGCGCCAGTTCGACGCCGCGCACCTCGGCTCGCTTGAGATTCTCAGGCGACAGCAGGCCGGCCAGCGGATTCTCCGCCGCCAGGGCCGCCCCCGCACACAACAGCGCGATCCAGTATATCCTTCTCATTTTCCTCAGAAGTCCATCCGCATACCTAGTTGAACCGTACGGTTGCCGCTCACGCTGGTCACCTGGCCGAATAGCGGGCTGGTGATGTTGGTATTGATTCCCCCCAGCGTATGCCGGTTGAAAGCGTTCAAGAACTCAGCGCGCAACTGCAAGCGCCAGCGCTCCTGAATGCGGAAATTCTTCAGCAGGCCGAAATCCTCGTTCCGTGTCCAAAAGCCCCGGATCCGGCCATAGCGCACGGCCGCGTTGCCCAGAGTCAGCGGCGGCGGGTCGGAGAACAGCGCCTTGTTCACGTAAGTGTTTTCCGGCGCCGCGGTATTGGCAAAGTTGAATCTGGAGCTGTCAAACGAGGCCGCTTTCATCGGCCCGGGCATCACGTTCGGCCGCTGCCCGCCGTTCCAGCCGTTGGGCATGGGATTCGACGCCCCGCCGAAACCGAGCGGCCCGCCGGACCAATAATTCAGGATGCCCGACAGCGACCAACCGCCGAGGATCCCGTCCAATACCCGTGAGGGTAGCGCAACGGCCCGGCCCTTACCCACCGGAATCTCCCACTGAAAGTAGGCCTTCACCATGTGCGGCAGGTCAAAGCTTGCCGGAGCCTTCTCCACTCTCAGGTTGTAATAGTCCAGCGGCCCGGCATTGTCACCCATGAAGGACGATTCGGTATTGGAAAGCACTTTTGACCACACATAGTTGGCATAAACGCTTATTCCCTTGCGCAACTGCCGGTCAAGCGTGATCTGGAGCGAGTGGAAATGCGAAAACCCCAGCGGGGCCGCATACGGGCTGATCGTGTTTATCCCGGAAAGCTGCGGGAACTGACGCAGCGCCCCGGCCACCGTGCCGCGGTAACCCGCGAAAGGATACCGCACGCCGTTGGCTGCGGCTTCTTCCGGCGTGCGAACGGGATTGGTAAGGCGGCGCCCGAAATCCGTCAACACCGCCGCCGGCAACTGGTTCAGGCGCGCCAGCGCGTTGTTTCTTATCCCGGTGGACTTGTTGGCGACATAGCCGACGTCCAGCACCGTGGAGCTTCCCAATTGCCGTTGAATGTTGAAATTCCACTGCTGCGTGTAAGGAGACCGGCCGTAAGTGGGATCAATCATAGAGGCGCTGCCCGCGCGGTTGGCGTAAGAGACATCCATGACCGGGGCAATGAAGCGGTCGGTGGGGAAGCCGGCATCCCAGTTGAAGATTCCTCGCCAGGGTTCCACCGGGTCGGCGCTCAAGTTATAGGAACCCTGCCAGGGAAAAGCGCTGGCGCCGGGAATCGCCCCGTAGTTATTGAAAAGATCGCCCTCGAAGAACACGCCGTAAGCCGCGCGGAGGGTCCAGCCTTCGACGGGCTGCCAGGCCAGGCCCAGCCGCGGGCCGAAGTAGTGATATACGCGCACCCCGAAGTAACGCTTGCCGGTGCAGATCTGGCAGCGGCCGGCGAAATCGTAGGCCCCCAGCAGACCGGTCTGCGGATCCCTCTTGGCGATATTCCAGGTGGCCATGCGGTCGGCTACTTCAAAGTACGGCGGTTGAAACTCCCAACGCAGCCCCACATTCAGGGTCAACTTCCGGTGAGCCTTGAAGTCGTCCTGGGCGAACAGCGAATAATAACGGCGTCGCCCGCCAAGCCCTACCGGACGGCTCAGTCCGGCGCTGTCCACGATTCCCAATAGGTAGCTGGCGAAAGCGTAGCCGGTCTGCGTGCCGGAAAAGGTTTCCCCGGGTATGGCCGTGCCTCTGGCCGCGAAGTTGAACGTGCCTCCCTGCGTCGGCCGCGAGTTCAATTGGTTGCGGCGATGATCGAAGCCGAACTTGATGAAGTGCCGCCCGCTGGAGTAACTGCCCGTCGCCAGTAGGCCGCTGCCCGCGTATACTGACAGATCGTTCTGCGTGTCCCCGGGCGTGTCCAGGGTCACAAAGGGGCCGCCGCCCCAGTTCACCGTGGGATACCCGTAAGTGGACAGGTTCTTGATGCCAAGCTCCTTAGCCCCGTCAATGCCGATGTGCACGCTGCGGTTGGGATTGGCCATGAAATTCCACGAGCCGTTGACGTTCACCAGCAGGTGCGGCGTCACGGTCCAGTCCCACGCCATCCGGGCCAACTGCGACTTGATCCGCTGCCGCCGGGCCTTCGATAGCGGCCCGCCCTCTGGATCGCTCGGATCCCACATGCCGCCCGCATCAAGCAGCAAGCGCGGCCGCGCCACGTAGGAGTACGAACCCGAGAGCTTGTGCCTTGCCCCGAAGACTCGGTCGCCTTTTACCGAGAACTGGTGCTGGTCAAACTCCGGAGTGTTAGTGATGGGAAAGATGCCGTTGTTTACCAGCGCGATCGCGCCGCTGGCGTCCCGGATGGTGGGCAGGTAACTTTTGACCGCGATGGCGTTCAGTCGTTGCGACACCTGCGAGAAGCGAGACTTGGGAATACGGTTGCCCGGGAACATATCCCCCACCCACCGCGAACCCTCCTGACGAAACGTGGCCGGGTCGTAAATCGCCCCGCGCAAAACCTGGCGGCCTAAAGCGTCCGTGGCTGCGATCGCCGGCCCGAGCAGCCGGCTGAAATCGCCCTCGTAGAATTCCGGCAAGGGCAAAGTGCGATTGGGCGCCGCAAAACCGCCGGTGCGCTCCCGATACCGCTCATAAGTGACGTAAAAGAAGCTTCTGTCGCGCCCGTCGTATATCTTAGGCAGGTAGACCGGACCGCCGAAGGAGGCCGCCCAGTTCTGTTTGCGGTCCTGCGCTCGTTTGACGCCCCGGAAGTTATTCACCCAGGAGTTGGCGTTCAGAGCCTCGTTCCGTAAAGCGCCGTAAGCGCTGCCGTGTATCTGGTTCTGGCCCGACTTCATGACGAAGTTGAAAATCCCGGCCTGCATTCTGCCGAACTCCGCCGACATGCCGCTGGTCTGGATTTTGAACTCCTGCACCGCTTCCAGGGATACCGAAGACTCGCCGAAATGGCCCGCGCGATAGGTGCTCACGCTGGCCCCGTCCAGCAGCACTTCTTTGGATGCGGTGGTTGAGCCGTTGATGTGCGAAGTCCAGGAGCTGCCGGTTACGCCCGGAGTCAGCCGGTAGGCAAAAGCTTCCGGCGAGCGCGCCCCGGAAAAACTCAACGGTAAGTCAACAATCGCCGTGTTGCTTAGCGACGTGCCTACCTGAGGCGAATCCGTCTGCACCCGCGCAGTTTGCGCCGTGACCTCGATGGTCTCCGTCAGCGCGCCCACTTCAAGCATCGCGTCCACCCGCACCACCTCAGCGGCCCGCAAGTCAACACCCGCGCGCACGAACTTCTTGAATCCCGGGCTCTCGACTTGGACCTCGTAGATGCCCACCGGCAGATTAGGCATCGTGTACTGCCCCACCGCCGTGGTCTCGGTTGTGTAGCGCGCGTTGGTGGCCACGTTGCGAACCGTCACCTTCGCGGCGGGCACGGCCGCCCCGGTGGAATCCGTCACCAAACCCGTCAAGCTGCCCCGATCCAACTGTGCCGGCGCGGGCACAGCCGCAATCAGAACGAAGATCATGAACCCTACGCGCCTCATATGGCACCTCCCCCGCCGCCAAGCGCCGCACCTGCGCGTCAGACGCTACCGAAGCGCTTCCGCGGACAGATTGAATATACATTCCGCCGGCGGGCCTGTCAACGCAGTTTCTGAAGCTGCTCAAGGCGCGTGTCTGGGTTCGGCGAAGCCGGCCGTGCCGGCTCACACTTCGCCCGGCAAAGCTACCCGGAAGATTGTGAGAGGAAATTCCCTGCCCCGGGGCTGCCGCCCGGAGCACCGAAAGGACCGCCCCGCGGCAGCGATCGCCAAGCAGCCTGTCGGGCTCAGGCCCCCAGGCGCAGGCCTTCGTTCCAGCCCGTCAGAGCTAGCCCGTAGCGGCTCCGTACGCCTGTTTTCTCGAAGATGTGCTTGAGGTGGACTTTCACCGTGCCCGGACGGATGCCCAGTTCCGCAGCAATCTCGCGGTTCTTCATCCCCTGCCCGATCAAATCCAGCACTTGCTGCTCCCTCTGGGTCAGCGGCGGCCCTTTCGCCGCCCGCGGCCGAGGGCTCTGCGGGCGCACCCAAGTAGCGCCGGAAGCCGCCGCCAGCAGGCAGTCTCGCAACGTCTGCAAGTCCTCAGTCTTGCGTAGCACGCCCTTGGTGCCCGCCTGAAGAAACCGCAGAGCCTCGGCATCGGTTATCGAAACACCCCAGACGACCGTGGCCGTCTCCCAGCCCTTGACGCGCACCAGATTCAGACAGGCCGTCACGGCTTGGATTCCGAAGGCCTTGTCCAGGACCAGAACGCCCGGCCGCACTTGCGCCATCCGCTCGACGGCCTCCGTGATACTGTGCGCCGCCCAGGCGAAAGTCAAACCCTCACAGCTCGCCAGTACGGCCCGCAAGCCCTCCACCGCCACCGGCTGGCTGTCGCAGATAGCCACTGCCTTGCTCACCGGGATGCCCCTTGTTGTATCGGCAGTCCCGCAATAGAGTTTAGTCGCCCCTCGGGGAAAACCCGGCCTCAGCGCCCGCCCGCAAGCTGTCCCGCCAGCTTCACCGCGAACAAGTCCGTGCGCGTCCGCCCGCCTTCGCTGATCCGTGAAAGCGCGTACACCGTGCCGTCTTTGCCTACCGCGATCGAGTTGACGTAGTACGGGCGGTCGCCGTTCTCAAAAAATATGGGCCCGTGATCCTCGTACCTGCCGGTAGGAATGTGGTAGGTGATCAGGTGCAGATTCTCTCGACCCTTCGACTCGCCCATGGCCGTCACGGCCTTGCCGGTCACTCGCTTGCCGCCCTCATAAATCGGCCCGCCGGTCAAGTAGTAAATCGTGTGCCCGTCCGGCCCGAGCGTGAAGCCAAGGTAGCCGTAGCTGAACTGGTCGAACATGCCGCTGCGCTTTGACGGCTCGGACGTAATCCGTTCCAACACCTCCACCCGCGGGCCCCTCGGATCAAAAGCAAACAAGTAACCGGAATTGCCGTGCACACCATAGATGCGCCTCTCAGGCGCATACCAGAAGGTTTGGCGCCAGTTGTAGCCCATGTGTCCCGGTGAGGTCGGATCGTACTGGCCGAAATAATCCTTGCGCAGATCCTCGCCCTCCAGCGTCTCTACGGCGTCCCTCTCGTACACGTAGCGGAAAATTCGGCCTTCGGCGTTGGTGAAATAAACCGAGCCGTCCTCGGGATCCACCGCCAGCGACCGGCACAGCGTGCGATAGGTCGGTCCCTTGCCGTTTTCGCCTTGCTGGGCGAACAGCCCCAGATTCTTCATTTCACGACTGGCCAAATCATACCGGAAGAAATAGCCCGTCGGCCAGGTGATGCCGTAGATCCGGCCCCGCCGCGCGTCCAGGTTCATGCTCAGCACGCCCTCGCCGTTCGGCGCCACGCCGAAATCTTCAAAGCGCCGCGCGCGGATGTCGTAAGCCAGCAGGTGTCCGCCCGGATAAGGCTTATAACCCGCCGGCGGGACCCCCATCTTCTCCATGCCGTCAATAATCGTGTAGTAGCCGATATGCGTAGCGAAGTAAAGCTTGCCCTCGCTTTCCACAGGCACGACGTGCACCTTGCCCTGCGGGATTGCTTTCAGACCCTTCTCGCCGCAGGCTTCCGTGATGTCCCCCAGATATTCGATGCGCTCGTCCGCCGGATCATAAGCGAACATCCGCGCGCCTACATCCAGGGAATCAGTGCTGAGAACGTAGTAAATGCGCCCGTCGCTGCCCGCGACCACTCCGTTGTAAGTGTCGTGAGCTTCCGGAAAACCCGAGTTGAACGTGCGCGCAATCAATCTCCGCGCTCCCGGTTTCGGCCCGGGCGCACGTTCTGCCGTGCAACCGGTCAGCATCATGGCAATCATTGAAAGGCTCAGAATTGATGTAATCCTCATGGCAGTGAACGAGGTTCCATTGTACTCGCGCAACCCCCGGCGCCGCCTCAGCGGCCCGAAAGTTCCTTCAGGTAATCCCGGTATAGCCGCAGGATCTCGGCCTCCTCCAGCGCCGCGCCGATCACCAGGCGCGCCCGCGCCCGCGCCGATTCGCCGGCTCGTATGGTCCGGCCGAACAGGCTTAGATACAGCGAGTAGTGGCCCTCGGTCTGGTGCGGCGTCGCCACCGCAAAGCAGTCCTCGGCAGGCGCCATAATGACCGCAGTCAGACCCAATGAGCTGGCGCGTCTGACCCCGATCGGCGCCGCCAGCGGCGGTCGGATCGCCCAGTTGACCGGGCTGGGCGGGAAGCTCCAGCGCCCGTCTTGAATCAACCCCACAGCTCGCGCGTCGCTTGGGAACATCTGCCAGACGCCTTGGCCTGGCTCGGCCGCCAGCCAGTTGGGGGGCTGGCCGGCGTAGGCCCGGCATTCCTTAAAGTGCTCTGAGAAGTAGGACGCCAAAAACGACTCAAAATCCACCAGATCTTCTTTGGCCGACACGCGCGTCTCGACGTCCACGCTCCCCGCAGAATGCCACCGGTAAACCGCCCGCAGCTCAAACGGCCGCTCAGCGGAGGCCGGCCAGCAAACTTCAACCGATTTGTCGGGTTTTAACTGGGCCTCGCTCGCCCAGTTCCATGCCGCATCTCCCCACCGCCGCTTCGCCGTAAACACCCGGTAGTGCCCCATCAGCCCCATGCTGCGCCAGATCGCCGCCCCGCTGGGAACATGCACCACTTCCGTCAGCCCCAGCGACTTGCCCCCCGCGCGCAACTTGCCCTTCAACAACCCCGTGTCGAAGAGGAACTCATCCCCGGCGCGTTGGAACCCAAGCTTGTCTTGCTGGCTCCAGCCCAGCGCCGCCGCCAGAAAACACACCAGCGCCGCCGCAGAAGCCCTCATCACAGCAACCTCGTCACCCCCGGCACGAACACCGGGTAAATGCCCTCGGCATCCGGCCTCACCGGAGGCTCCATATCCTTACGGCATTCCTCAGGTTTCGGCGGGAAGTAAAACGCCGAGGCCGAGATCCGCTCCCAAGTGATCTCCTCGCCGGTATAGCAGCTTATCTGCCCCATCACCGTGATCAACGTGCTCCGCACCATGTAATCCCCGTTGTTGATGGGCTTGCCGGACCTTATCGCCTGAAACAGGGCCACGTGCTCCAGATCGTAGGGGTTAACCTTCGGCCCCTGGTATTGCCACTTGGTCTCCCCTTCGATGCGCATCTCCAGCAAGCTGGCCCGCCCCTTAGTGCCGAACAGCAGGCTCGAAGTCTCGTTGTAGCAGTTCGGGATGGTCCGGCAGAACGCATAGACTCTCACCCGGTTGGGGAACTCGTAGACCACTGCGTGATGATCGAAAACGCTGCCGTATATTTCCCCGCGCAAGCTGGAGCGCCCGCCCATGCCGTGGCACTTCAGGGGCGCCGCGTTGCCCAACACCCAGGAGGCCCGATCCAAATTGTGTATCAGCGATTGCGGCACATCATCGCCCGACAGCCAGTGGAAGTGATACTGGTTGCTGCCCTGGTATTCAACTTCCGTCAACCCCGGACGCCGCGGGTAGAGCACATAAGGGGCGCGCAGGAAATTCTCTTCTATGGTGACGATCTCGCCGATCGCGCCCTCTTGCACGCGCCGAATCGTCTCAATGTAGCCCGGGTGATAGCGGCTCTGTAGGCCGGAGACCACGCACAGATTCTTGCGCTTGGCCAGCTCGCAGGCCGCCGCCACCGCCTTCACGCCCGCCGGATCAATGGCGTGCGGCTTCTCAACAAACACGTGCTTGCCGGCCTCCACCGCCGCCCTCAGGTGCAGCGGGTGAAACTTGGCGGCGTTGGCGATCAGAACCACGTCCGAGCACTCGATCACCTGCTTGTAAGCGTCGAACCCTGTAAAGCACCGCTCGTCGCTCACCTCCACCTGGTCGGGTTTTCTAAGCTTCAGCGCCGTGCGTTTCTCCTGGATGCGGTCCATCAGCAAATCCGCCATGGCTGCCAGGCGCACGCCCTTGTCGGCGTTCATGGCGTTCAGCGCCGCCGCTTCGCCGCGCCCTCCGCAGCCGATCAGGCCGATGCGTATGACGTCGCTTCCGGCCGCGTATCCGGCGCCTGACGGCAGCCAGCTCAAGCCCGCCGCCGCCGTCTTCAAGAACCGCCTGCGGGAATTGTCCGGCTCATCAAGGATCTTCATAAGTTCGCTCCTTCCGCAACAGTCTATTCCACCCGGCCGCCGCGCGGAAACTCAGCGTTGCGCCGCATATTCGTGGAGCACGCGCCCGTGAACGTCGTGATGGCGAAAGACGATCCGGCTGCGGCCGCCGGCCCGCTGAAAACTGACCGACAGGAAGCCGCCTGCCACGCGATGGAAACGGTGGTAAGTAGGATCGTAGCCGGGCGAACCTCCGGCGTGTTCGTCGCTGACCGCTCCGCAGCCGAACTCGTGCAGGCCCGTCTCCGGATGAACCGAGTGATACTGCCAGTGTCGGTCGCCGCAGGCCACGAAGAAATTTTCCGGAAGATGCCGGCGCACCCATTGCCTGAACTGGTTGCCCTCATAGGCGAATGCCCGGTTGGCGTGGTTGTCGCGCTTATTGGGGCGATCCGGGCCGACCAGGGGCGTAGGACTGATCAGCAGCTTGAAATCCGCCTCGCTAGAGGCCAGCGTCTCCATCAGCCATTTCTTCTGCTCTGCGCCCCAGATGGTCTTCTCAGGGCCGTCCGGAGCGGTGTTGGGCGAGCGGAAATCGCGCCCTTCCGTGAGCCAGATTTCCACTCCCCGCCCCCAGCGGAAGCGCCGATACGTCTTCTCTCCCATCGGAACCTGCTCCAGGAATATGCGCTGCCCCTCGGCAAACGTCATCGGCCGCATCTGGGGCGGATCCATCCCCGGCCAGCAGTCGTCCGACAGGGTGTCGTGATCGTCTTTCTGCCAGTACGCCGGAAAGCGCAGCAGGAAACGGACGTGCCTGGGCAGGCTCCACATGCGCTCCCAGTGATAGCGGGCCAGTGCCGGAGTTACCGCCCGGGGATCTTCGTTGTCGTAGTACACATTGTCTCCCGTTATCACTACGAAGCGCGGCTCCAGGCGCGTCATCGCTTCATAGATATGAAATCCCTCGCGATGGTCCAGATGCTGGTACATGTGGCAGGTCACCACCGTGAAGGTGACATCCGCGTACTTGTCTGCCGGAGGCGCGGTTCGGAATCGGCCGCGAAGCGGTGCATGGCGAGGCGTGCCGCCGGGCCCTGTGGTCTCCGCCGCATAGTAGTAAACCGTGTCGGATCTCAAGCCGGTCAGCTTGAACTGATGTGAATAGTCCCGCGCAGCGCTTACCTCCACCCACGGCGTAGCCAGGGCATCCCTCAGATCTTCGCGGGTCCCGTAGCGAAGGCGAGCACGCCCGGCAGCGCCCGGACAGGCGCCCTCCAATCGCTCTACCGGAAAATCCGGCGCCGGCGGCTCGCCCGGCTTGCCGCGGCGAACCACGCCCGCCCAGTTGCGTTCAGCGTGGGCGGTCACCCTCATCCAAACCACCGCCGACTCAGGCGTCACCTCCCCGACTCGCACGCCTGTAGCCTGTCGCGGCTCCTGCGCGCCCAGCGGCAGGCAGGACAGTATTGACCAGATTGACCACCACCATCGCGCCATGGGCTAGATTATGGCACGCGGGCACGCAACAGTGAACCCCGGCTGAACACCGCATGAAACCTTGCCCGGGTTTTGGTGCTAAAATCGGGTGACGCAGGGTATCGCTGACCCGACTGTCCGGGATTTGGCCGGAGGTAAAGAAATGGACAAACCAGCGCAGAACATCCAGGAAGCATTCCTGAACAATGCGCGCAAGGAAAAGATCCTGCTGACCATCTACCTGATGAGCGGGGTCAAGCTTTCCGGCCGCATCAAGAGCTTCGATAAGTATTCGCTGATCCTGGAGTCTAACAACCAAGAGCAATTGATCTTCAAGCACGCCATCTCGACCGTGGTCATCACCCGAGCCGCTCATGCGCACGCCGGCGCGCACGCCGCGGCACAGGCCGCCGGTGACGCTCCGCATGCGGCTGCTGCTCCGGCGTCCGCGGACGGCTGATAGAGACCCGGCGGCCCTTCGGTCGGCAACGTGGCGCGGGAAAGAGCCATTCTGGTCGGCATCGCGTTGAAAGGCTGCCAGGGGCGCTTCTTGACTGCGCCCGTTCCGGATTATTCCCCCGAGGAGTCCCTGCAAGAGCTGGCTCGGCTGGCGGAAAGCGCCGGCGCAGAGGTTCTCGACGCTGAAATCCAGTCCCGCAGCAGCCCGGAGGCCGGCACCCTGATAGGCCTGGGTAAGGTTCACCAGATAGCTTCGCTGGCCGAACAACGCCAGGCCGATCTGGTGATCTTCGACCAGGACCTCACCCCGACCCAGCAGCGCAATCTCGAACACCTGCTTCAGTGCAAGGTAATTGATCGCACCCAACTTATCCTGGACATCTTCGCTCGCCGCGCGCGCACGCGCGAAGGCCAGCTTCAGGTGGAGCTGGCGCAATTGAACTACTTGCTGCCGCGCCTGGCCGGACGCGGCCGCGAAATGTCCCGCTTGGGAGGCGGCATCGGCACTCGCGGCCCCGGCGAGACGCAGCTTGAAACCGACCGCCGCCGTATCCGCCGCCGCATCCGCAAGCTCGCCGAGCAACTGGAGGCCGTGCGCGCCGGCCGGGCCGTGCAGCGGCAGCAACGCCAAGCCGCGCCGCTGGCTACGGCGGCCTTGGTGGGTTACACAAACGCCGGTAAGTCCACCTTGTTTAACCGCCTGACCGGCGCCGACGTGCTCGCCGACGACCGCCTGTTCGCTACCCTGGATCCTACCGTCCGCCTGCTAAGCTTGCCCTCGCGCCGCCGCATTCTGCTCAGCGACACGGTGGGATTCATCCGCAAGCTCCCTGTGACCTTGGTGCAGGCATTCCGAGCCACGCTTGAAGAGGTGACGCAGGCTTCCCTGATCTTGCACTTGGTGGATGTCGCCGACCCGCAGGCGCGCGCTCAAATCGTCCAGGTCGAAAAGGTCCTCGCCGAGATCGGCGCAGGCGCCATCCCGCGCCTGCGAGTGCTGAACAAACTGGATCTTCTGCCGGAGGCCCCGGGCCATGCGCCCGACTGGACCGCTTCCGAGCCCGCCGGCGACGGCGCAGCGCCGCTCGGCACGGTGCGCGTCTCGGCGCGCACCGGTGAGGGCCTGGACCGGCTGCTGGCGGCCATTGACGAAGCGCTGGCGATGGATGCGGTGGTCAACGCCACCTTCCGCTTTCCGCCAGAGGCGGCCGCCAAAATCAGCCTTGTATACCAGCGGGGACGCGTGCTCCAGGCCGACTATGATGAGCAGGGATGCCTGGTACGCGCCGAGGTTCCGCACTCTTTGAAGCAAAGGCTCGCCGAATACCTCAGCTCCGCCGGTTGATCGCCGCTGCGGACCTCGCAGGCCACGGTCGGCCGCCCGGAGTGGTTTATCATTGAGAGTACCGGATGAACATCCCGACTCTGTTGACGCTGCTCAGGATCTTCTTCGTGCCGCTGGTGGTGGCGGTCCTGGTGCAAGAAAATCTCAGAGTCACGATCTTCGACCTGACGGTAACCAACGAGTTACTGGCTTTAGCCATCTTTCTGACTGCCGCAGCTACGGACTTGCTCGACGGCTACCTGGCCAGGCGATGGGGCCAGGTCACCACGGTGGGAACGCTGCTGGATCCCATCGCCGACAAGTTGTTGATTTCGGCCGCCCTAATCGCGCTCGTCCAGGTGCATATGACGCCCGCCTGGATAGTGATTGTGATTGTAGGTCGGGAGTTCGCCGTCTCCGGATTGCGCAGCATCGCCGCCAGCGTCGGTTACACCATTCGGGCCAGCGAGTTGGGCAAGACTAAGATGATCAGCCAGGTTATGGCGGTGTCCTTCTACTTGCTCGCCATGCGCTGGCCGGAATTGAAACCTTGGGCCACCGCCTGGATGTGGTGCGTGGCGGCCTTCGCTTTGCTCTCGGCCGCGGATTACTTCCGCAGCTTCTGGCGGCGCGTGGATGAAGGCGTCAAGCGCCGTCGCCGGCGCGAGCTGCTCCGCGTCGAACGTGAGCGCCGGCGGGCTGCCGCCGGCAACTGATCAGGTCTGCGGCTCCGAATCCGGCGCGCTGGGCTTGGGCGCCGGCGCGGTGATTGTGTGGCCCTGCGGAGTCAGCTCGATAGTGCGCACTTGGCCCTCAGGCCCCACCGGCCCGATAGGTTGACCGTTGCGGCGGATCTCCAAGGCGCCCGCGTTGCCTGTCCTGATCTGAATCGCCTGAGCGGCGCGGAACGTGCGGCTTTGCCCTGCCTGAAGCGTGTCGGAGAAAACCACCTTGCCGTCGCCGGTTACCTGAATCCAGGATGCCCGCGCCGCTGTAACCTCCGCCGTCAAAGGCCAGACGGCTTGCTCGCCGGCAACTTCCGCCGGAGGCGTGCCGGCTGAGCTGGGTTGCGCCGGCGCCGCCTGGGATGCTGCTTGATCAGCGCCGGACCCCTGCGCGGGGGTTTGCGGAACACCCTCGACGTTTTCGGCAGCCGCCGCCCGCGATTCCTGAGAGGCCTGCTGCTTTGCCTGCGCACCCGCTCTCATTTGTTGCCAGGCGAAGTACAGGCCCAGAACGGCTGCTACGGCCAGCAGGCCCGCGGCGCCGTACGCGATGGGACGCGCCGACGGGCGGGTGCGCGATAACACCGGGGCTCTTTGCGGAGCCGCCGCAGCCAAGTCCGCCAGTACTTGCTGTGCGCTCGCCGCCGCCTCAGATTCACCCAACTGCCGCGTGATCTCGCTCTCCAGCTCCGGGTCTTCAATCTCCAGTAGGCGCGCGTACTGGCGCAAGAAACTCCGGGCAAAGAAACGCCCCGGCAGAACGTCGAACCGATCCGCTTCTATGGCTTCCAGGAACGTCAAGCGGATGCGGGTCTGCTCGGCTACATCCTGGAGTTTCAGCCCCCTCCGCAGGCGCTCCTCGCGCAACCGCTGGCCGATCGAGTACATACCGCTATCGAGGCCCGCCCTGTCGCTATAATACAACAAATTCAAGCTCGGTCCTTTCCGGCGCACACGGCGGGAGCAGCAAGACGCGCCCCGCTTCCGCCGGCGCAGCAGGGACGACTAACAGGAACGCGGACGCCGCAAGACAGTGAGTCAGTTCGGCAAGCCGGAAATCTCGGTCATCGTGGTCAACTGGAACCGCCGGGATCTGTTGCGCCGGTGCCTGGCCTCCCTGAGCCGGCAATCGGCCTCCCGCTTCGAGGTCATCCTGGTGGATAACGGTTCCGAGGACGGCTCGGTCGCCATGGCCCGCGAACTGTTCGGCGCACGCTTGCCTCTGCACGTGATCCAGAACCGCACTAACCGCGGCTTCTGCGCCGCCAACAATCAAGGCATCGCGGCGGCCCAAGGGGCCTTCATTGCTTTGCTGAACAACGACGCCGAGGCCCGCCCCGGATGGCTCTCCGCTTTACGCCAGGCCTTCGACGGACGTCCGGAAGTAGGCATGGCCGCCTCGAAGATACTTGTAATGGACGACCCGCAGCGTATCGACAAGGTCGGGCACTTGATCTATCCGGACGGCCAGAATCGCGGGCGCGGCTCCGGAGAGCCGGACCTGGGTCAATACGACCGACTCGAAGAGGTGCTTTGGCCGGATGGCTGCGCCGCCATGTATCGCCGGAGCATGTTGGACGAGATCGGCGGCTTCGACGAAGATTTTTTTGCTTACGGCGACGACGCCGAACTGGGATTGCGGGCCCGCATCGCCGGCTGGCGGTGCCTGTATGTTCCCGAAGCGGTAGTCCTTCACCACCGGGCAGCGACGCTGGGCATCAGCTCCGCCCGGCGTCTGGAGTTGATCGAGCGCAATCGCCTGTTGCTGGCCGTGAAGCTCTTCCCTTGGAGCTTGCTGGTGCTTAACCCCTTTTACTATGCCGCCCGCCTGGCCGCCGGCCTCTGGGCGGCCGCGCACGAGACAGGCGAATTGGCGCGCTACGCCGGGCCGCAAGGCAAGCTTCGCGCCGCGCTGGCTCTGCTGAAGGGCGACCTGACAGCGCTGCCTTTGTTGCCGCGAATGCTGCTCAAGCGACGCCGGGTACGCCGCTTGGCCAGGCTCAGCGCTGCGGAGCTGCGCCGGCTGATCCTTGCCCATCGCATCACTTTAAGGCAGATGATGGAACAAGCAGCGTGATGGCCACCGCCCCCGCAGCCTCCGGTAAGCCCTGCCCGGCATGCGACCAACCCGACTACCGCGTGCTCTTCCACGCCACCGACCGCCTCTACCGCACCACGGAAGAAACCTTTCGCCTGGTGCAGTGCCGCGGCTGCGGTCTCATACGGCTCGATCCCTGGCCCTCCCCCGGCCAGTTGCGCCGCTACTACCCCGATCAGTACTGGTTTGCTCCTGGGGCCTGCGCCGCCGACCGCCTGGAGGAGGCATGGCGCCGCCTGGTCTTGAGCGATCACCTGGAGTTCGTGCGCCGCGCCCTGCGCGACTCGGGTGAATCCGGCTTGGTCCTGGACGTAGGCTGCGGCGGCGGATTGTTTCTGCGTCTTCTCCGCGAACGCGGGCTGCCGGTCTTGGGTCTGGATCTCTCCCCTCAGGCCGCCGCAGTAGCCTGGAAGCACAACCAGGTTCCGGCGGCTTGCGCCCCCTTGCACGCCGCTCCTCTGCCCGCCGGCAGTTGCGCCCTCATCACCATGTTCCACGTACTGGAACACTTGGAGAATCCCCCGGCCTACTTGGAAGCTGCGCGTTCACTGCTCAAACCCGAGGGCCGGCTCGTCGTGCAAACCCCCAACGCCGCCTGCTGGCAGTTCCTGTTGCTCGGCGAGAACTGGAGCGGGCTGGACGTACCCCGGCACCTGTTCAGCTTCCGCGCCTGCGACTTGGAGCATCTGCTGGATTGCTGCGGCTTCCAGGTGCTTCGTCGCAAGTACTTCTCCCTCCGCGACAACCCGGCGGGCCTGGCCACCAGCCTGGCGCCCTGGCTGGACCCCATGGCCCGCCGCGTTCGCGGCGTCAGGGAAGGTCCCCGCTTGCGCCTTTTCAAAGATCTCTTGTACCTGGCGCTCGTGATGGCGTCCGTGCCCTTCACCCTGCTGGAGGCCGCCTGCCATGCCGGCTCCACCATAATGCTGGAGGCCCGCAAGAAGCCTTGAGATACCGCGCTATCCGCCGCTACCTGCCCGGCTGGCTCCTCCGCCGGCTGCTCTATTTCGAGGCCGCCATCGAGGATGCCGTCGCGCGATTCGCCTCTACGCTGCCCGCGGGCGCCCGCGTGCTGGACGCCGGCGCAGGCGAGGGCCGCTACGCCTCTTGCTTTTCTCAACAGCGGTATGTGGGAGTGGATCTGGGCATCGGCGAGCCGGGCTGGGATTACAGCCGCCTGGATGCGATCGCAGACCTCGCTCGGCTGCCCTTCAATGCAGGCGCCTTTGACGCTTGCCTAAATGTCGTTACTTTGGAGCACCTGAAAGAGCCGGCTTGCGCGTTGGCCGAGATGGCCCGTGTGCTGAAGCCCGGCGGGCGCCTGCTGCTGGTGGTCCCGCAGCAGTGGGAAGTCCACCAGGCGCCCCACGACTACTACCGGTTCACATGCCACGGGGTGCAATACCTGCTGGAAACGGCCGGCTTACAACCCCTGGAGATTCTCCCAGTCGGCGGCTTCTTCCGCTTGCTTGCCCGCCGCCTGCTGAACGCCTTGCAATTCTTCCCGGGGCCCTTGTGGATCGGCGTGGCGCTGCTTGTCGGGCCTGCGGCGCTGCTACTGCCCGCGCTGGACCGCCTGGACCGCGATCGCAATTTCACTTTAGGCTACATATGCACCGCACACAAGCTCTGACGCTGACGCTGGCCTTGACCGCTTGCGCCGCGGCCCAAACCCCGAGGCCGGCCTTCAGCGGCGCCTCCGCGCTGGAGTACGCGCGCAAGGTTGTCGCTTTCGGCCCGCGCCCGCCGGGCTCCCCGGCTATCATGCGCCTGCGGGCGTTCATCGCCGCCGAACTGAAGCGTTTCGGATGCCGGATCGAGCGCGACGCCTTCATCGCCTCGACCCCGCACGGGCCGCTGGCGATGGAAAACTTGATCGCCCGCTTTCCCGGCGCCTCCGGCCGAGCAGTGGCGGTCAGCGGTCACTACGACACCAAGTTGCTGCCCGCCATCCGGTTTGTCGGCGCCAACGACGGAGGAGCTTCCACCGCCTTCCTGCTGGAGCTGGCGCGCGCGCTCGCCGCGCGTCCCCATCGCAACGAAATCCTGCTGGTCTTCTTCGACGGCGAGGAAGCCATCCAGGAGTGGTCGGCGACCGACGGCCTCTACGGGAGCCGCCACCTGGCCGCGCGCTGGACCGCCGACGGCACGCTGGCGCGCCTGCGGGCCCTTATCAACGTAGACATGATCGGCGACCGGGACCTCGGCATCCTCCAGGAGATGAACTCAACTGCCTGGCTCCGCGACCTCGTCTGGCAGACGGCCGCTGAAATGGGCCTCGGCCGCTACTTCCTCCGGCAGCCCGCCTGGGTCGAAGACGATCACCTCCCCTTCCTGCGGCGCGGCGTCAGCGCCGCCAACCTGATTGACTTCGATTACGGCCCCGCCAACTCCTACTGGCACACCGAACAGGACACTCTGGACAAGCTCTCCCGAGAGAGTTTTCAAGTGGTCGGCCGCGTCATTCTGAGAGTGCTCGAGAAGTTGGACTGAGCCTCCGGCTCAGGTCTCCGGCGCGTCCTTGCGCGCCGGATCCGCCGGATCGAAAAGCGGGCCCTCGGCCTCCCAGTCCTCCGCCCGAAACATGCGCCCCTGCCCCCCGCCGCCGCTCAGCTCTTTTACGGTGAAGCGGGCTTCGGTCCCCTTCACGTGCACCCAGACGTGGTGGTAGAAAAACCCGCGCGAGAAATTCGCGGGGTCCGGCAAATACTTCGCCAGGCTGGCGCCCGAGCTGCCCACCACCAGGTAGACCACGCCGTCACGTTTCAAGCGCGCAAAGTTGTGCGTGTGCCCGCTGATGACGTAATCCACGCCGAACTGCCGGGCCAGCTTGTGCAGCGGAAAATCGTCCGCTCCCAGCCGCAGCGGCGCCAGCCAGAAAGGTTTGTGAAAGAAAACGAACTTGGGACGCCGCTCCCGGTGCTCTGCCAGATCCCGCGCCAGGAAGTCCAGTTGCTCCTGGCTGAGCGCCAGCGTCTGGCTGTTGTCCAGAACCGTGAAATGCGCTTGCTGGTGGTTGAAGCTGTACCAGCCCGGCCGGCCGGCGTTGCGCTCGAACAGCCGCCGCGAGTGTTCACTCCAGATGTCATGATTGCCGGGCGTCAGAAACAGCGGGTAGCGCCGATAGCGCTCCAGCGTGGGACGCACTTTTTCCCAGTCGGATTCCGCCCTCGCGTCGTCGCCGCCCTGAATGGTGTCGCCCACGTTGATCACGAAGGCCGGCCCTAACATATCAATCTCCCGCCAGATGCGCCCGTAAACCTCCGGCGCGGCGCTCCCGGTGCGGTCTCCCAGAATCGAGAAATGGAAATCGTTCGTCGGCGTTTGCAGGCCCGCCAGGCGAATGCCCGCCGCCAGGCACACCGCCAGCACCGCCGTAAGCAAGTAGAACCCCGCGCGTCGCATTCCAGCATTATCGCCCAACCGCCGCCACGGCAGCCGGACTGCAACTTCGCCTGCCCTCGGCCCACTAGTTGTTGATGGGGCGTAGTGCGCCCGGAGCGCCACGGTGAGCAATCTTGACGGCTGGCTTGCGGCTTGCCTGATCCCATTGGCGATCTGGCTGTTGCTCAGCGGCCTGGATGATCTGTTCCTGGATCTGGTCTATTTGTTCAACCGGCTGCTTTGGCCCCTGCGCAGGAACGGCTTCCGGCGGCCCGGCTCGCAGGAGCTGGCCTCCACTTCACCTTTGCGCATCGCGATATTCATCCCCTTATGGCGGGAGCACCGCGTCATCGGACAGATGCTGGCGCGCAACCTGGCTGCCCTGCGTTACCAAAACTACGAGGTCTTCGCCGGCTGCTATCCCAATGATCAGGCCACCGTGGCCGCGGTTCGGGAGACCGCCGCACGTTTGCCGGCCGTGCACCTGGCCCTGTGCCCGCACGACGGTCCCACCTCCAAGGCCGATTGCCTGAACTGGATCTACCAGCAGATGCGGCGCTACGAGCAGAGCCGCAATACGTTCTTCGACGTCGTCGTGATCCACGATGCCGAAGATCTCATGCACCCCGATGAGCTGCTCTGGATCAACTACTACGCCCGCCGCTACGACATGATTCAGATTCCGGTCCTGCCCCTGCCCACGCCCCTCCGCAACTTTACGCACGGCGTCTATTGCGATGAGTTCGCCGAGTACCAGACCAAGGACGTACCGGCCCGGCTTCTGCTGGGCGCCGCGCTGCCATCCAACGGCGTGGGTACCGGATACGCTCGCGCAGCCCTGGAGCGTCTGGCCGATGCTCAGTCCGGCCGGATCTTTGATCCCACAGCCCTCACCGAAGACTACGCCATCGGGCACCGCTTGCATCAGATGGGCGGCGCACAGCTATTCGTCCCCATACAGTTTTTCGACGGCGTGCCGCTGGCCACTTGCGAATACTTCCCGCGCTCGGCCGGCAGCGCAGTTCGCCAGCGCACCCGCTGGGTCATGGGCATCGCCTTGCAAGGCTGGCGGCAATTCGGCTGGCGCGGCAGCCTCGCCCAGGTCTATTTCTTCTGGCGCGATCGCAAGGGCCTGCTTGGCAACCCGCTCACCGTGGCGGTCAACGCCATCTTCCTCTATGGCGCCTTCAGTTGGCTGGCCGACACGCTGCGGCAAAAGCCGTGGGCGTTCGGGGCAGCCGTGGGCGACTGCCGGATTCTGCTTACTACACTGGCCTTGCAACTTTGGCGCATCGCGTTTCGGGCAGCTTGCGTCTGGCGCATCTACGGCTGGCGATTCGCACTGGCCTCGCCCTTCCGCGTGCTGTGGGCGAACTCCATAAACTTCGTCGCTACCGCGGCCGCTCTGCGCAATTACGCTCTGCTCTGGTGGCAAGGGCGTGCGCCCGCCTGGTTGAAGACCGAGCACACCTACCCGGCCCGCGCAGCCTCTGTCTCCGCGCGACCCAGGCTGGGAGAACTGCTGGTGCGCGCGGGGCATCTGAGCCCGGAGGAACTGGCGCGCGCACTAGCCGAAAAGCCCGTCCGTTTGCGTTTGGGCGAGTACCTGGTCCGCCGTGGAAGGCTCTCCGAAAAGCAAGTCTACAAGGCTCTAAGCTCACAACAGGGATTGCCTCTGGAAGAGCTTCATCCGGCTCTGGTCCCTCCGGCGGTGGCCAGGCTTCTCCCTGTCAACCTCGTCCG
>Ga0272448_1000797_pt1 | contig 45420 bp, 39 predicted proteins | sample YNPCB0191_FD_202220 | JGI IMG/M metagenome (GOLD analysis project Ga0272448, IMG submission 202220) | Hot spring sediment microbial communities from Yellowstone National Park, WY, United States - YNP-CB-019-1 | ecosystem: Environmental > Aquatic > Thermal springs > Hot (42-90C) > Sediment... | reverse complement strand
GCGGCCTGAAGATCAACGACGTGTTCTGGAGCACGTTCCTGGCCAATAGCAGCTTCTTCACGGCGGGCAACAAGAACTACCTGGAAGGGGCCGATACGGCCTTGTCGATCGACGGCCTGACCAAGGCCGAGGTGGCCTTCATGGACCACCAGGTGGACTCCGACGGCAAGCCGATCGGCATCATGCCGACGATTCTGCTGGTGCCCACAGCGCTATCGGCCACGGGAACGCAGCTTTACAAGTCGATGGAGCTGCGGGACACGACGAGCAACAAGAGCTACCCGGTGGCCAACCCGCACCAGGGCAAATTCCGGGTGGAGGTAGCCCGGTATCTGTCGAACGCCGCCTACTCAGGCAGTTCCAGCAAGGCATGGTATCTGTTGGCAACGCCGGACGACCTGCCGGTGATCGAGGTGGCTTTCTTGAACGGCCAGGAGAGCCCGACGATCGAGACGGCCGACGCGGACTTTTCGGTCCTCGGCATCCAGATGCGCGGCTACCATGATTTCGGCGTCGCCCTGCAAGACCCGCGTGGTGGCGTGAAGATGAAGGGCGAGGCGTGAGCCAGAGGCTGAAGGCCGACCGCTGAAGGCTGAACACGGAAGGAACAACCCAGATGGCACTTGCGGTTTTCGTACACGAGGGGCAGCAGATCGACTACACGCCGTCGGCGGATGTGGCGGCCGGCGATGTCGTGGTCCAGGGGGACCTGGTGGGCATTGCCCGAACACCGATTCTCGCCGGCACGCCGGGCTCGCTGGCCGTGGCCGGCGTGTTCGACGTGGTCAAGGCGAGCGAGACGGAGTTTGCGGCCGGGGCCAAGGTCTATTGGGACGCCACGAACAAGCTAGCCGTGGCTACGGACGGCGGCGGGGCCAACAAGCTCGTGGGCAAAGCCGTGCGAGCGGCCGGCAATGGCTTGACCACGGTCCGCGTGCGGCTGAGCCAGTGATCCGCTCATGGACGACCTGCTTGATAGCGGCCTGGGCTGGCTGGCCGAGAAGCTCAAGGGCCACGCGTCGCGGCCGGTTGCCTATCGTCGCGGGGCCGACGAGGTGACTGTTCAAGCGATCGTTGGGCGGACGCTTCTGAAGCTGGACGACGGCTACGGCGGCGTGCGCATGGAGTGGACCGACCGAGACTTTTTGATCGCAGCAGAGGACCTGATTCTTGGCGGCCAGAAGACGTTGCCTCGGCGGGGCGACCAGATTCGAGAGACCGCGGGCGGCAAGACCCTGGTTTACGAAGTGCTGGCGCCAGGCAGTGAACCCGAGTGGCGCTGGAGCGACCCGCATCGCAGGCTCGTGCGGATTCACACCAAACAGATCGGCGAGGATTGATGAAGGATGATGCGACTGTGTGCGGCAATTCTGGTGGCTGTGCTGGTGGGGCTGGCCGCAGTGGGTCTTGGGGCCGTGGTAGGCGGCAGCCGGGCCCCTGACGGGACCGAGGTCCAGTGTGACCTGCCCGTGGAGCTGCATCGCCGCAACACGACCTCCCGGGGCCAAGGCTGCTGCGTGTGGACCTCGATCCACCATGCGGCCCTGTGGCAGAACGTGGCGGCCTATCAAGAGGCCCCGCGGTGGATTCAGGAGCACGGTGTACCGGGAGGGGTGTATCCCGGGGCTGTCGAAAAGTACCTGCCCGAGATGGCCCGCCAGCGGGGCAACACAGGCCCCGGCCTTCCTCAACTACGAGGGCGGCGACCTGGAACTGTTGAAGCTGGCCTGCCGCACGGGCCGGATGCCTGCCGTGACGTACAGCCATAGCCCCAGCGGCCGCTACGGCGGCGGTCGCATCGCCCACATGGTCAACCTGGTCCACGCCGACGATCGCTACTTCGCCGTCTTGGACAACAACTACATCGGCTCGAACCAGATCGAATGGATGACGCCTGAGGAGTTCCGGCGTTCATGGACGGGCCTTGGGGGCGGGTGGGCGGTGATCCTTTTGGCAGCGCCCCCGCCCCCGTCGCCAACTGGCGCAAACTGAGGGCTCTCACGCGGAAGGACCTGTCATGTACGCACTGTTGTTTCCGCTCTTGTTTGGCCAGTGCGGTCCCGGCGGTTGCGCGATCCCACCTGGCTGGCCGCAGTGGCAACCGCTGGTGATCGACCGCACGGACCGGCAGCCGGCCGTGTTCGACGTGGAAGTCGTCCCACAGGATGGGCAAGTCTGGTTCGATAGCCACGCGGTGCGGCTACTGGGCGGGAAGGGCCGCGTCCAGACGCCGCCCTTGGAGCCGGGCCGGCGCTACCGGTATCGCGTCACGGCCCGGTGGAGCGATGTCGAGCGGGCGTGGAATTTGAGCTTTTCGCCCGGGCCGATACCGATCCCTGTAGTGCTACGGCGCGATGAACCCGCGCCATCGACGTCAGGGAGCAACGCGACGCCTAGCGGCTCCTCTGGCCCGGGCACTGCGCCTGCGTCCAAGCCGGAAGGCCAGTTGCCGGTGGTGGAACAAGATGGGGTCCAGAATTTCGGCATCGATCGCTCTGGCTTGAACAGCACGGCTGAGCGGATCACACTTGATGGACGCCAGATCACGCGAGCGGAGGCCGCACAAATCCTCCAGGCCGGCAGCCTTGCCGACGACAGCGGCAAGTTGCGCCTGACGGTGATCGGCACGGAGTCCGATCGCCGTCGGGTGCTCGACGACCTGAAAGGCCCATTGGCTGATATTGCCGATCAGTGCCTAGTTCAAGATTATTCGCCGGATCATTGGGCGGTGGCGAAGGTGGGGTTCTACACGGCCGGCAAGCCGACGATTTATATACAGGCCCCGGATGGAAAAGTATTGCATCGGCAAGATGACTATGCCGATGGGGCATCCGGTTTGCGACAGGCCTTCGAACACGTGCGCAGGCCTGATCCGAACTATCGCCCCGAGAGGGACCGCGATCTGAGGGGGCCAGCAGACGGCCTGCTCTCACGGCTGCTCGATATGTTGGCGCGGCCGTTCCGCGTGATTTTCTCGTGGCTTCTGACCGCGGGCGTGATATTCCTTGTGATCGTGCTGATAATGAAAGGCTGGCTGTTCTTCCTCTTTTACTTGTTGGTGAGCCTGGTTCCCGGACCGCCTCCGCAAGCGAAGACGGCCGGCACCAACCAACGGCAGCCCGCCCAGCACCGGCGGGCTCGACCATCGACTGCCGGCGCGCGTGCGAAGAGGTGATCCGCGTGTCCGCGATCGTGGCCCTGGCCGATGCGGTCGTCTCGGAACTGAACGCCGAAGCATGGAGCCTCCCGTTTGTTGCCCGGCGGCTCTATCGGCCCCGGTTCGAGGCTGCAGACCTGAAGACGCTCCAGGTGAGCGTGGTTCCCCGGAGCCTGGTGATCGAGGCCGCCAGCCGCGCGCTCGACAGCCGGAAATATCGGCTGGACGTGGCCGTCCAGCAGAAGCTCGATGCCGAGTCGGCTGAAGAGATCGACCCGCTTCTGGGGCTGGTCGAGGAGATCGCCCGGCATTTCCGGTTGCGGCGGCCGTCGGCGATGCCGTCCGCCGTGTGCGTCAAGGTGGAAAACGATCCGGTCTACGCGGTGGAGCATCTCGACGAGCTGCGGTGCTTCACGAGCATCCTCACGCTGTCATTCCGCGTGGTGGAAGGCTGAAGACCGAAGGCGGGAGGCCGGAGGGTTGGTTGTGGTGGGAATGAAGGCGAAAACCCGCAGCCAGATGCACAACGTTGCGCGGAAGGCGAAGCGAGCGAATATCAAAAGCCTTGGCCACGCCGGCGCGGCGATCCGGTTGGTGGCCAAGCGAAGCGTCCGCAAGAAGAAAGGCCCCGCGCCGGCCGGGCAGCCGCCCCATACGCACACGAAGCGGCTCCCGCGAGCGATCAAGTATGCCGTGGAGAAGCAGCGGGGCCGCGTGGTGATCGGGCCGGACGTCGAATCGTTCGGCACCGCCGGCAAGGCCCACGAACACGGCGGAACCTACAAGCACGAACGTTACGCGCGCCGGCCGTTCATGGGCCCGGCCCTGGAGAAGACCAAGGAACGCCTGCCCCGGATGTGGGCCGGCACCGTGAAATAGGGAGAACCGACGATGGGCGTGAAACTCGGGATGGAAGCCAAGCTGTACCGCAACAGCGGCAACTACAGTACGCCGAGGTGGGTCGAGATGCCCAATGTCAAAGACCTCACCTTGAACCTGGAGGCCGGCGAAGCGGATGTAACCACCCGCGGCAACGCCGGCTGGCGGGCGACGGTCGCCACTCTGAAGGACGGCAGCATCGAGTTCGAGATGGTTTGGGACATGGCCGACGCGGGCTTTACCCGTCAGAAGGCAGCGCGGTTCGCCTGGTGCCGGGGCGGTATTGTGGAGAAGTGACGCGACCCGAGCTAAGCACTCCTTGCATCTGTCATATCCACTTTCGTCGCAGGAGCCACACCTTCACCGACTGCGTGAGTACCATGTAGCAGGCCAGCGTGGCTAGGAGCAACGGCCAATAAAGCGGGGGCAAGTGTGAAAAACCGAGTGGTCCGGCCAATGGCGTGTACGGAAGCGCAATTCCGATGCCCATGATCAAGAGCGTCATCATGGTCAGGGGCATGCTGGCACGACTTTGGATGAAGGGGATGCGGTTCGTGCGGATGATGTGGATGATCAGGGTTTGGGTCAGAAGCGATTCCACGAACCAGCCCGTTTGAAAAATCGATGCCGCAGGGCCTTCGGCACTGAACGGCAGCCCCATCCAGCGAGTGATGAGCCAGAACATCAGGAAGTACGTTATGTAATCGAAGATCGAACTGCACGGCCCGATGAACACGATGAACCGCGTGATCTCACTCATCGACCAGGGGCGTGGCTTGGCGATCTGTTCGGGGTCCACGTTGTCGGTGGGAATTGGAACCTGTGAGAAGTCGTAGAGCAGGTTGTTGGTCAGGATTTGGATCGGGGTCATGGGCAGGAACGGCAGGAAGACGCTGGCCCCCAGCACGCTGAACATGTTGCCGAAATTACTGCTGGCCCCCATGCGGATGTATTTGAGGATGTTGGCGAACACCTTGCGGCCTTCGAGGACGGCTTCCTCGAGGACCAGGAGGCTCTTTTCCAACAGGATGACGTCGGCCGACTCCTTGGCGATGTCCACAGCGGTATCGACCGAGATGCCCACGTCCGCCGCCCGCAGCGCTGGGGCATCATTGATGCCATCGCCCATGAACCCCACGACGTGGTTCTTGGACTGAAGCGCCCGCACGATTCGCTCCTTGTGGCCCGGCGACATGCGCGCAAAGAGCGTTGTGCTTTCCGCTGCATCCGCCAGTTCAGCGTCGGTCATCGCCTCGACCTGCGATCCGAGGAGCACATGCTCGGTGGCGATGCCAACCTCAGAGCATATTTTGCGACTTACCAGGTCGTTGTCGCCCGTGATGACCTTGACTGCAACGCCCGACTTGTGCAAGGCGATGATGGCTTGCGCGGCCGTGTCCTTGGGCGGGTCAAGGAATGCGATATACCCAAGCAGGATCAGGTCGTTCTCATCGTCTTTCGAGTAGGCCGCCTTGGCATCAACGTCCTTGTAGGCGATGGCAAGGACGCGGAACCCCTCGGCGCTGAGTTTGTCATATTCCTCATGAAGTTCATCGACGAGAAGCTGTTCCATCGACAGGAGGTCGCCGTTGAGCAGGAATCGTCGGCAGCGCGGATAGATTGCTTCGGGCGCGCCTTTGGCGATGAGCCGCAAAGTGCCAGTGGGCAACTTCACCACCACCGACATCATCCGGCGATTGAAGTCGAAGGGCACTTCGTCGACCTTGGAGTACGAGGGCAGATCGAGCGTGTGGTGCAACTCCTTGTGGTCCAGTATGGCACGGTCCAGCACATTCCTCAGGCCGGTCTGGAAGTAGCTGTTAAGGAAGGCCATTTCCAGGACTTCATCGCTCTCTTCGCCCACCACGTCACAGTGACGCTCCAAGATGACGCGGTCGATAGTCAGCGTGCCAGTTTTGTCAGTGCACAGAACATCCATCGCGCCCAGGTTCTGGATGGAGTTCAGTCGTTTGACGATGACCTTCTTGAGCGACATCGCCATCGCGCCTTTGGACAGGCAGACCGACACGATCATCGGCAGCATCTCCGGGGTCAGACCCACGGCGACTGCCAGTGCGAAGAAGAAAGCCTCGCCCCAACTGCCCTTGGTGAAGCCGTTGATCACAAACACCAAGGGCACCATGACCAGCATGAAGCGGATCATCAGCCATGTGAATCGGCTGACCCCTTTGTCAAAGCTGGTCTGGGTCTGCACCCCCACAATGGCGTCGGCCATCCTGCCGAGATAGGTGTTGGAGCCTGTGGCGACGACCACGGCCGTCGCCGAGCCGCTCTCGACGCTGGTGCCAAAGAAGCACAGGTTCTTGAGCTCGATTCCGGGCTTTCCATTGTCCATCTCCATGGCATCGAACTTCTCGACGGGGAATGACTCGCCCGTCAGCGCTCCCTGGGCTACGAACAAGTCCTTCGCCGCCACCAGCCTCACATCGCCGGGGATCATGTCGCCGGCAGCCAACCTGACCACATCGCCTGGCACGACCTCGGCCACTGGCACCTCGCGGGCCACGCCGCCGCGGACCACCGTCGCGGTGACGCTGATCATTGCTTTGAGTTTCGCGGCAGCTGTATCGGCGCGCGATTCCTGCACGAATCGAAGGATAATCCCCAGCGCCACCATGAGCATCATCACGGTGCTCGCCCGCAGGTCTCCGGTCAGAAACGAGACGGTGGCCAACAGGGACAACAGGATGACCAGTGGGTTAGCCACCGCATGGAGCAACAGTCGTAGCCGGGGAAAGCGTCGCTCGTGGCCGATGACGTTTGGCCCATACTGACGAAGTCGATCCGCAGCCTCCTCTTCGCTTAGCCCATCCGGCCCGGTTCGCAGCGAAGCGTACACCGATGCGACATTAGCGCGAGCGGCTTGAACCAATTCGGCCGACACCTGCATCTTCGCTGCAGGTCGGCGCAGGGCTTGAAGCAAGGGCTTGGGAAAGACGACTGGGACTCGCATGACGACTCCATTAGGAAACGAAGGGGAGATTATACTCCAGCGATGCAGTCGCAGCAACCCAGAGGCTTAGAATGACCATCGATGGCCGGAAAGATTGTAACCGTTCACGGGGTTCTTCCCCTTGCCATGCCTGCCGGAACCCGTCGACAGCAGGCACGCAACTGCGGTCTTGAACAGCGGGTTTCTCCCGATCTTAAACAGCGGGGTTCACCCGATCTTGAACAGCGGGTTTCTCCTTGTCCATCGCCCCCCCCAAGATTTTTCCAGAATTCTTGCCTTCAGCGGGCAGCCGATGGATCTTGATCCCGCCGCGGGGAATGGGTATCTTCCCGCCCTATGAACGTATGGGAAGCAACCCGCGGTGCCGGCGTGCCCCACCGCTGAAATGGGAATGGGTATCTTCCCCCCCTAGGAACGTGCGGGAAGCAACCTCTTATCTGAACGGTGAGCATCTGGCGCAACGGGTGGCGACGCTGGAGGACAAACTGCTCCAGACGATCCAGCGTCGCCCGATGACTAGCGCTCCTGCGGCTGAAGACCTCCAGAAAGATTGACGGACAAACTGCTCCAGACAATCCAGCGTCGCCAGATGACGGCGGCCGGTTTTCAGAGGGCGCTGGAAGCGGCCCGGGAACAGGTGAGGAAGGCAGCCACCACCCGCGTGCCGGACACCAAGCACGCCTGGAACCTGGCCAAACGGTCTGGCCAGCACGGGGAAGCGTCCTTCCGCTTCCTCACCCCACCGCCCCATCGACCCGACGAACAATCTGGCCGAACAGGCGACGGGTTTCGTGGTGATCGACCGGCCCATCCGCCAACGGACGCGCAGTGAGAAAGGCCGCCGGTGGTCCAAGCGCATCTGGACGCCGGTCGCCACCATATAGACGATGTTAGGCTTCTAGACCACAAGTGGTGCGAGCGCATCTGGACGCCGGTCGCCACCTGCGCCCAACAGGGTCGGGAGGTCTTTCCGTTCTTGCTCGACTCGGTGCAAGCTCATCTCTCCGGCACTTCGCCACCTTCGCTGTTGCCGTCCGGCCCATACCGGCCTCCCACGCTCCCTGCCTTTCGGTTGTCCTCCGTGCTCCCCCCCGGCAACCCCGTGAACGGTTACCGTCGCCAACGAAGACGACGAAAAGGCGTTGGCCTCCTATCTTCACGCCCTCGGGCAGGCCCAGGCGATGGATCGCCTATCTATCCGCGCCGCCGCCGCGGAACGATTCGCCACCGAGTGGATCGTCGATGGCGTCCTGGCCGCCTTGGCCGGATGTCGATGTTGAAACCGGCGATTGCCCTGGTTCGCAGGCCCACCCAAGGCAACGCGAAATCGGCAAGTCGCTGCCAGCAAGGACTTCTGTCATCGGCGCCAAAGAGATTCAGTGCGAAGAGGGCTTTGACGGGGCAGATGGCTTCTACCAACGGCATCCGCCTCGGACTACGCCCGGAACACGGCGGCGATCGCGTGAACGATGCCCCGAAGGGTTTCCCCGATGGCGGAACCGATTCGGTATCGCGCGCCGTGGGCCAGGTACCAAGCACTCTCGACCAATCCGGCAACCAGCAGACCGCAGATAATGAACATCGCCACCAGCAGCCGACATGTCATCTTGAATGGGTTGAGCATCGTTCACCCGACGAGTACGAAACCGAATACGAAGCCGAACACGCCCCGGCCCGAGCGGCGTGAAAAAAGGGACTCTTTGGAGTCCGCCAGTCCTGGGCCATCGCAGTGCTCACTTCTTCGCCGCAGTCGGCAGACTGTCCTTTGGAATCTCCGAAACCTGTCCTTTCGTTGTCACCCGAAGTCTTGGCCGCGGTGTCCCGTCATCCTTCCAGGTAGCCGCGGCATTGTTGGCCGAACCGTCGGGCGTCTGTTGGCTTACCACCGCTGGCACGGCCGACGCGGGCCATTCATTCCCTTGACGCAGTTTCCCGACAGCCCGTTCGACGACCCACCAAACGCCGACAAGCCACATGATCGACCAAATGATCGCGGCAGCAATCGCTGCGGCCCAACGCATCCAGTTGCCGCGTTCTGGCCGTCGCTTGCCAACCAATGGCAGTATGGCGGCGCGGTTAACCGTGGCTGCCAAAACCTCCTCGGGCACCGGCCCAAGAGCGGCCAGTTGGGCCGCGGCGTCAATCCGGGATACATAGGGGGGACTGAGCGGCTCGCCTTCTGGACCGCGAAAGGCGTAGATCGTTACGGTCCGAGACCCGCGGTCCATACAAGCCAACAGTCCCAGGTGATACGGCTCATTCCAGAATCGCTGGTTCTCGGCATCCGGGCCCGAGTAGGACGGCATCGAGAAGGGATGGGAGTGGTACCAGCCCAGCTTCTCGCAAGTGGGGTGCGTTGTCAGGAGTATGTTGACCAAACGTAGCTCGTCATCAAAGCTGGTTTCCACGGTCACTGGTCCGCGCCTGGCCGAAGCGGCGGTGATGGCGTCACTGACGATGGCATAAGGTCCTTGGTCATCGCGAAATGGCCGGCCGACCAGGAAGCCGATCGCCTCGTTGGGCGCGGTTTCCCGCGCATCATGGGCAATGTGCTCAAGGGCACTCACTGCCACGAAGGCGTCGTAGTGTCCATGGCTGAACTTGTGATATTCCGGCACGACCTCGGGACGCGGCCGGAACGCGGGCTCGTTGCGGATGATGGTGCCTTGGAACATGGCTATTAACCTTTCACAGGCCGAAAAAGGGTTGGCGACGGCGCAAAGAGCGGAGTTCCTGATACCGGTCGGAACAACGGCTTGCTGTCAGCGGTTAACCCATGGGTGAACTCTGGCGGGATGACAGGGTACGCAAGTCCTGGGGTGACCGGTTGTCGGTTCATCTTCTTGCGCCAGTATTGCACGGCTTCTGCGTTCCACCCGCCGTACGACGGCTCCCGGTCAGGCTCGTCGAAGTTCAACAGCTTGGCTACGTGGACGAGTAGGTGGGCGAGGAGAATGTTGCCTCCCGCGGCAGTCCACAGCTCACCGAGGCAGATAGCCCCGTTGCTGGGAAAAAAGTGCGGCGACCACGGCACAGGGCGAGAGATGACAAAGCACGCGGGCGCCGTATAGGGGTAGTCTCCTCCCGCCAGGAGATCCATGGAAACGTCGAAGCGGTCGTGAAAGCGGTCAGGACCAATGAGCGACTTGATGTGATACTCGACCAGATATGCGACCGCTTTGTGCGCCTCCACAGCATCCAGGACCGGGCGATTGCGGCCCATCAGGTCAGACATGTTCCTAAATGCCTGGATGGTGACAAGCGGGCTGTTGATCTGCTGCATGATGTTCCAGTCGAGGCGCAGACGGCTATTGAGTTGTTCTGGGCTCAGCTTCGGCATGAGTGGGATTCCTTTTTCTTGAAGGCGCGGCCGCCGCCTGGCAGGCAGGCGGCGGCCGCCCAGTTCCGGGAATTAAGCGCCGCTTCCTCGGCGCAAGACGTTGATCGTGTCGCCCTCTTGGACACCGCACGAGGCCAGGGTCGCGTTCGGCCCGATCGGCGAGCCGGTGCGGGCCAGCGCGAGGTCATAGCCGCCTTGGCCGGGCGGGTCAAGGAACTTGGCGTCGATCAAGCCCTGGAGGGCAACGGCCCCGGTGCATTCCGGGGCAACGTCGGCCTGAAAGGTGTCCGACCGGTGGGGATGTGTGAAATACAGTTTCATACGTCACCTCCATACACAAGGGTTGAAGAAACGGTACCGGAAATGCCAAACATGGCCGTGTGATCGTTTAAATCCTCTGCCTCCAATACCGAACCCGGGGCGATACCGATTGCCCCCAGGGGTAGGTCGAGCAGTGGGCTGTCCTGGTCAAGGGTGGAGTACACCAACAGCGGCGACCCGTCTGTGCCACCGTTGCACCGCTGCCAGGGGCCGCCACAGCCGACGCAGAGCGGATTGTTGGAAAGGGCCCAATCAGGCCTCTTAATCTCAACGGGCCTTCCGCACCCTGCGCAGGGGGCAGCAGCAATAAACCGGTGGGGCAGCATCACCCTGGGGCCGGGCATTCGCTTTGCCAGCTCCTTCAAAAGGTCCCCACCCCGCGCTTCGTTGCTCAGGGTTACCCAGAAAGAGACCTCGTCAGGCCAATCGTGTCGCCCCTGGCAATCCTGGTCCATGGTCAACCGGATCGTCGCCACCCTGGCGGTACGCGTGTTCAGGTAAACCCGGCGGTTGAGGACCTCGTCGTTCCCATGGGCCACCTGAATCACGGCCTCAGCCATTAGGGCCCCGATTGCAGCCGCTGCGGGCTGTGTTGCCGGCACGAATCCGTCCTGTTCGGCTTGCATAGCGCGGGCAGTACAACTTACTCTCAACTGGTCGTGGAGCTCCATCGCCTGGTGACATAGCCAACAGGGGCCACGCGGGTTATTGGCCAAAACAGACAACGAGACATCCGGGCCGTCGAAACCGCCTTCCACCAGCGGTCTCTTGTGCTTCTTACACATGGAGGCGATGTAGGCCCTCGCCCGGTTGCTGTCGACGGCGGAGATCACCACGGTGGCATTTCTAAAGGGGGCATCGCCGAACTCCTGAATGGGGCCGGCGAGGTAAGAAATCCTAGGGGACTCGGACCAAGAGATCAGCTCAGCGAGCTTCCTGGCCACGATCTCGGCCTTGCTGTTCCCCCAACGGGCTGAATCGCGCTGCGACGGGAAACATGGCGATCGAGTCGCGTTGTGGGGCTCGAAACGGTCAAAATCCACTACGCAAAGCTCACCGATCTGGCACAATGTGAGGCTGATCGCGCAATTCTGACCCAGCGCCCCGGCGCCGACGAGGAGCGCCCGTGTCGCCGCTAGGCGCTCCGGCTCGTAGCCTGCAGCGCGTTCTCGGCTAAAAAACGTGCTATCCATCCCCGATTCTCCTACGGAGGCAATTGCTGCACTGGCATTCGGCCCGAGTAAGTCCGGTGGTCCAACACAGGCGGCCGGTGCGGACTACCCCCCCAAAACGGGCCGCATCCCCGACACTAAGCCTTTGCCGATTGCCTTGCTTTTGCGCGGCCGCTGGTACAAACTGCACCCTCGGCCGGCCAATCGCCTTAAACAACGCCGACCGGCTGTGGTTCTGATGATCCTTCCAAAGCATGACGAGCACGCCGATCCCGGCGGCCACAGGCAGCACAATGAACAGACAAAAAGCGAGGAATACGGTCATCGAGGAATCCCTCCACGCGTCTCTTTCCCCTAAAGTATCCTCGATGGGCGAGACGCCGAAGAGCCTTGGTCAGGGCGCGTCCGGCATCCTCCCGGCGGCCCTGATCTTGCCGAGTATTTTTTGCAAACCGCGTGCCAGAGCGAAAACATTACATCCGGACTGCTTGAAACCAATGACGGCCAGTCCCACGAAGCGGCGCCGTTGTGTGCCTTCGCCATCGCGGGCAGCAGTAGGACAATCGCATTCCCGTGTTCTTCATAGTCGAGACGCGAGAACATCGCCACCCAAGGCTTGTTCAAAGCCCTGCGCACAGAACTGTTGGCGGGGCGGCGTGCCACTCCAATGAAGTTCCATGCGGGCCCATGGTCGGTCTTGCAAGCAGATACGCAGATACACTGCCATGAACAGCCTTGCGGCATCGCTACCATCGCGCCGGTGCGGACACTTGGCTCCCGCTGTCGCAAACACAACCAACATCCCGGCCTGCTTCTCGGAAGCAGCAATAGACGGCTCCGCGGTGGGCCATCAGCGCCTATGGACCACCATGGATTCCCTTGAGACGGGATGACGGCCCTCGGCAGAGCGGTTCAGGGCCGCACGGGGAGTATCCTGGCGCGGGGCGCGCTGGATAATTAATGACTCTTCGCGTAGCCCTCGATCTGTTCCCGGATGCGACATTCCCACTCGCTGTCGGTCCAATGCCGGAGCGGTGGGCAGTGGGGGAGTTGCACGCGGGGGGCCGCGCCCTGGATGTGCCTACGCTTGTCCGGCTCGGCACTCGGACCCGTTGCCTTGGCTACTGGCTTGAGGCTCTTCATACGCACCTCACCCGCTGTCGGGGACATCCCGGACGGCACCGCCAGGGTTCTGGTGCGGGGCGCCCAGGATCGGGCCGCTTGCTGCCGGACCGCCCGGCAGCATTTGGTTCAGCCTAGATGCAAAAGCTGTGCCGCGGGCAGTTGGGATAAGCGACGCCCGGGAGTATGCGGGACCGCCCAATGACCTCCATTGCGACGCATGGTCGCTGGCAGAGGCATGGAGCGCCATGAAAAGCTTTGCTTGTTGCTCCACCGCGTTGGTGCGGACAGTCGCGACCCGGCGGCGCCCAGCACGGCCGCTACAGCAGCGTGTTTTCCGAGACGAGCGGCACAGCGGCACGAGGACCGCTATGAATGCCCATGGAGCGCAATGGACGGCATTGAGAAGCCATGCTGCGCGTAACCTGGCTGAGCCTCCTCAACCATCAAACACGGGCAAGCGTTCCCCTGCTGACTATGAGTGGACGGATCGACGGCGGGGCGCCCGGCCTGGACGTGACGGCGAGCATGGTCTGCATCACGAACACGGCCGACAGGAGCAAGACCGTTCTGACGACCGCCGAACCGACGATCGGTGCCAGAGCAGGGCCCGGTGGGCAACAGAATGGTGTCGTGCACCGGCTCGGGGAGCGGGGCAGTGGGCCACGCCGGCGGCCTGGCTGGGAGCCTGGTAGCATCGGCGGCTAGGCCCTTGCCGAAAGATCATGCAATAGACACGATCGCGGCGGCCGGCCGACCGGAAAAGATCAGGAATCGCCTGTCGAAGAGGACGAGGTAGAGGCGGGCGCCGTTCGAATGGCGTCCTTGGCGACGCTCTACGCGCTCTTGCGATTCAACCCGACCCTTTCATACACTGTCTGTGCAAGCGGCTCAGCTCTTTCGGCGGGGTACTTCTTGGATGCGAGCTCTTCTGCCACACCGTCCGTGAATGCCTTTTTCCATTGAGACACCCATGTTACTTTCGCGTCCTCGGCCCTCGAGACCATCTGATTTAGAGCGTTGGCAGTTTCGATCAACTTGTCCTCCACCGTTTGATCGCCCATAGAACTAAGATCGTCTATACCACGAAACGCTGTGTATACGAGTATGCGGCCCATTTTGCTAGACTCCCGCCTCGCCCAGCTCTCCCGCTCCTGGTCGGAGAGAACAATCCCAGGCAAGTCACCCGGCGATTCGCGGCGGGACCCGTCCGCGCCATCCCGCGGTGCTTCGATGTCGTCCACGGCACGCGTCGCCCGAGGGGTCGCCCCGCCGGCCCTGCGCGCTGTGTTGTCGATTCTTTCCTTTAGGATCTCCTGCAGCCGTTTGTTAAAGGATTGCTCGTCCACGCGCTCTTGTACCATCGCCGCTGGCATGACGTCGATAAGGAGTTCTCTGACGTTTTTCGGCCAACCATAGGTCTTGAGCAATCGCTTTGTTTCGTCGTGCAGCTTGCACTGACGGAGCCATCCCAGGGTTACTGGGGACACACCCAACTTCTGCGCTGCGATCGTGGTGTCACGTAACAAACGTTCCACAATGAAGATCACGTCGTCGTCCCGCTCCCGCAGCGGCGGTACCTTTAAAGGTCGCCCGATGCCGAGCCGAGAGCCCAGCGCCTCCGTGATCCCTTCCGTGGTAGCGGCGGCGGACACAATCCGGACGTCTACCTTGACGGTCATGCCGCCGACGCGCTCGAACTCCTGCGGCTTGGACTGCAGGGCCCGAAGGAGCTTAGTCTGGTGCTCCGCTAGGAGGTTCGCGACCTCATCAAGGAATAAAGTCCCACCGTTCGCTTCCTCGAGCTTACCCGCCCTCCCTTCCGGGGGCGCATTCGCCACTCCAGAGTTAGGCCCATAGCCAAAAATCTCGGCCTCCAGGAACTCCCTGGCAATCGCAGCGCAATTCACCGTGACGAACGGCCCCCTGCTTCGGGGACTCAGGTCGTGAATAGCCCTCGCGACGAGTTCCTTCCCTGACCCGACTTCGCCCAGAATGAAAATGGGCCCTTCTTGCGGAGCCCATACCACAATTTCGCTTTTCAGCTTGTTGATCGCGTCCGATTCACCCCAAATTGGATCAAGGCCCTTTTCGTCCGGTTCGGGCAGAAAGTACAGAGATTCAAGGGCGGCTACGAGAAGCGGGACCCTGTTCTCGAGCACGTGAGACGGAAACTGCTGCGCGCGAATCGTCGCCATGTGCTCGGCTAGACATTCGAAAAAATCCCGCAGGATCCAGAAGTGCTCCATTACGGGCGAAGACGCTACAATCAGCAAGTCAGGATGTTCCGTGGCGAAGTAGGCTACGGACAGCATCCCCAGTGGGGCGTCGAACTTTTCGGCGCCGGAGCTTTCGTGACGATATTTGTCATCGGCGACCGTGAAGAAGCGCGCGCCAGAAGTGCGCTGAAAATGCTCGAAGGCGCGAATGGTCAGGCCAGGCCCCAGCGGATCAGGCGAGGGAGCTTTGATCGCGCCCTCGGCAACGGCTAGCGCCCTTTGCATACCGCCCACGAGCGTTGCGAGATCGTTATCGGACAAGTTCTGTAGATAACTTGGCTGAAGGAAGGGCATCATGGTTTGAAGCCACTTTTTCTTGTTGGTGGCCTCGGTGAAATTATACAGGCCTAAATAGTGCGTGTTGCCATCCGGACGCGGGAATCGAAGGAACGCGAACCAAAACGTTAGGCGTAAAGGGTCAACTTGCCCTTTGTCGGGACGGAGCTTTTCTAGAAGGTTCGAGATGGCCGGGTTGTACCAGGCTTTGCCGGGCTCTTCCTTCCATTCGGAAATTGAGTCATTTAAGGCACGTGACCACCTTTCCTTTATCTCTTCCGAAAACGAGAAAATCTTCGTGGGGGGCTGTTTGGAGGCGATAACAACGTCGCCCAGGATAAGGGCATGCGCAGCGGACATTAACCTAGCTTCGGGGCAGTATTCCCGTAGAGTGCGATCGACGTCCTCGTTCGCGTCTCTCACCATGGCTGACCTCCGGAATCGAAGGCTTGTAAGGACAGGACCCGTCGAAGCGGGCACGCAGGAAGGCCATGTACGGGTGTGACCGCCAGACTTCTGAAGGAAGCTCCCCGTCCCGGATATTGCCCAGCCGTCCAGGGACCAGACCTCCATCCCGCAAGGCGGTCCGAGCCACGCAAGGCCAGATGTTGCCCGAGATGTCGACGTACAGGCCAAGGATCTGCGTACACATCCCACCGCCGTAATACGCGCACGGGCCGCCGATGTCAAGTCCCAGCTCCCGATGAATCTCGGCTATTTGAATGGCAAGCCAGAAGCGCTCTTCATTGGTGAGAGGCTCAAGGGCGTCGGCAATCGCACGGCGGGCCTCCGGGTCCGGCGGCAGGCTGGCATAGCCCACGAATCGGCCCCCCTCCGTCCGGCCCGTGGGGACGTACTCGGCCACGATGGGGTGAACGTTCCGTTGCAGGCACCACCGGTAGATTGCGGGAAGCTCTGCCAGATTGCCGCGGAAGGCCAGGGTGTCCACCGCCAGGCGCGTGGGGCTATGGGACGCGAACCCGGTATCGAGTAAGATCTCGAGGGCCCGGTCCCGCAGGCTGGTGTAGCCCGGTCGTCCCGCCACCAGGTCCTGGAGAACGGGATCGCGCGAGTTGAACTTGAGGACCACGGTGGCGCCCCGGCAATAGAGAAGCCGGGCCACCGCCGTCTCTCGGGCGATCCGGATGCCGTTGGTGAACACGACGGGTACCATGCCGAGCGAGGCGATAAGCCCAATCACCTCTTCAAAGTGGGGGTCGATGGTCGGTTCCCCGGCGCCGACGATGTTGACAGTGGCCGCACCTGCCCCGTGGAAATCTTCGATCACAGCCCGTGTCTCCTCCATGGAAAGCTCATCCGGCCGGCGCACCTTGCGGCGTGAGAGCTTTTCCTCGACGAAGCAGTACGGGCAATTGAGGTTGCACGGGTTGCCCAAATCCAGGGAGGGGTTGGGCATGATCTCGCCGCGAAGCGCCTTGCGGAGGGTCGCGGCGTCGAAGTCCCATCCGCGCATACGGCTGCGCTGGCCGCTCGTGATGCGTTCGATCAGCAATTCCTGCCCGGCGGTTGAGTTGGCGTCGTCTGGCATCAACCGAACCCTCCGGCAACCAAGCCGTTGGCCAACACCATATTATAGATGCGTGCGCGGGTCTCCTGCAACCGTTCCCAGGATACCTTGGTGAAGGCCCTGGCGAACCGTTCAGGGAGGTCCATAGGCAGGAGATCGGTACCGCACGCGTCTTCGAAACCCATCGTTTCTTCGACCAGACGCCAGATCGGCGCCCCGGGGAGCGGGTGAAGGATTGCCACATCCACGCTGGTGAGGACCCTCAGCTCCAGCAGGTCCTCGACAAGCCGCTCCGTGCGGGCAAGGGAATCCTCTGTCTCACCCGGCGCACCTAGAACGAAGCTTGCGTGCAGCAGCATCCCGTGATCCTTCAGGACCCTGGCCGCCTCGATATTAGTGCGGGCACCGGTGGGGTTCCCCTTATTGAGAACGCGCAAGGCCGCATCATCCCCCGACTCCATGCCCACGTTGACGCGGGTGACGCCGATCTGCTGCAAGGTGGCAACAAGCCCCGGCCGCACGAGTTCCTCGGCGCGTGCGTACACGAAGAACTCGACGTCGAGGTTGCGTGGGTTAGTCTGCGCCAAGGCCTTCAGCCACCGGCCATGCGACGTGAAGGAGTCGCCTACTTCCCACAGGTAGTTCAGACCTATCGAGGCCAGATGAGCCACCTCGCGCCAGACGCGCTCTGGGGGGACTCGGTCCAGCGACAAATCGTAGATATCGCAGAAGACGCACCGATTTTTAGCCCTGGCGCAGCCCCGGCAGAAGTTCACGGTAGTAGGAGTCCGCCGCTGGACACCAGGAAGGTTCCTGAAGCGTGTGCGGAAGTTTCGGCAGTAAGGGGTGTGATCCAACAGGGAGCGATCTACTTCCGGTAGGGCGTCCATCCGGTAGCGGGTCGGCGGGCACTCCAGGAGGCCGTCGCGGGTACGGATGACGAGGCCGGGAATCTGCGGAGCAGAACCTCGGGGATTGGCCAGCCACCTCATCAACCTTGCCAAGGGAAACTCCGCGTGATCGCCGACGATTACCGCATCGACGGGCCGGTGCTGGACGATCATTCGGGCGAATCGGCTCGCATGGTCATTTCCCATGACGACGAAACACTGCCGTTCTGCTGCGGCTTGGGCGATCTTCAAAGCATTACGGTAAGTGGTTGCGAGCGCACTGATCCCGAGCACACAACCGGGTTCGAGCATCGCCAGCACCCCCTCTAGGCCAGCTACAGCTTGGTCCACCACCCGGACCGTGACCTCGGGCACCTCCCAACGCACCACAGTGGCGAGGGAAAGCAGACCAAGAGGCGGAAAGCATGTTGCGGAGGCCGCCTCTTCGCACGAGTCGGTTGCCGGGTTGACGAGGACCAGATAGGTAGGCTCTTTTGGGCACTCCACACAACTCACGGCTGCGGGCTCTCATAGGGAGACAGGTTACGGGTGTCTATCGCAGCAGGGCGCAACGGGGATTCCGGAGGGAGTTCAGCAGTATTGGGGCCATAAACCAATTGGAGCGCCTGCTCCACGTCCACAGGTACTCCGTCGTAAACCAAGCGCCCATCCCGTAGAACCACCATACGGTCGGAAACCGAGGTGGCCAAATGTAGGTCATGAGTTACAAACACTGCCGCCAAGCGTTCCCGGCGGATGTTGTCTTGCGTGAGCTGCATGACAAAAGAAGCCGTCTGAGAATCCAGATGCGCTACATGCTCATCGAGGAGCAGAACCCCGGTTCTCCCTTCGGGCCTCCTTCTCAAGCTTGCCATCGCACAGGCCAGGCTTAAGACTTGAAATTCTCCTGCCGAGAGGGTATTGACTTGGGAGCCGAGGCGCCCGCAGAGTTGGGGCAAGAGAGGCTCCAGTAGGTCTCTTGCAACTCTGTCCGCCTCGGATCGCCGCATAAACGCAAACGAGCAGCGCCGCCCGCTGCCGAAGACCCAAAGGACCTCTCGAACGCGCATGTGGCCAGGAATGCCCACACCTCGCCGCTGCGACACTAAGGCTACATAGTCGGTCCGGCGCCACGGCGCCAGCAACGTGAGGTCTCGTCCATCCAGAAGGACTCGCCCCTGGCTGAGTTCTTGCTCTCCGGTGATGCAAGCCAATAGCGACGACTTGCCGCCGCCCGTGCGTGCTAGAAGCGAGACGATCTCGCCAGGCTGCACGTCGAACGAGACGTCCTGGAACAGGGGCTCGGCCGCGTCAGGAAACTGCAGGGATAGGCCTCGCAAGCAAAGCATGATCACCACCTGGAGTAGAATAGCCGGTACCGGCGACGCCGGAGAACCACGTACGGCCCGACAAAGCATAGCCCCGTGAGTAAGCGCACATCACTGGCGATGATGACGTCGCTCAAGACTCGACCCATGCCGAATAGCACAAGAGTCACGAAAGCCTGGTAGGCCAAAGTTCCAACGACGCAGGCGCACAGGTACTGCCATAGGTACCGGCTTGGAATCAGCGTTTCGCCAAGCACCAAGGCGGCCAAACCGGCAATGAGCATGCCTGCCGTCAGGTTGACATCCACTACCCGGTGGAAATGAAACACCAAGGCACCACACAATCCGATGAGCGCGTTGGCCACGGCGAGCCCTCCCACCAGGTAGGCTTTGGGATTGGCTCCCTGAGCTATGACGAACCGTTCATCCTCTCCCATGCCCCGCAGCAGTAGACCGGCTCTTGTACGAAAGAACAGGGCTAAAAGCACAACGAACGACCCCGCAATCAGCAGAAGCAAGAAGATGCTCTTCAATTGTGGCTGAGCAACGTAGGGATTTGGCGTGAAAAGCGTGGGGCCATTCGAGTAGCGCACCACGGAGAGCTTTCCCAGCAGACGGATGTTGACAGAGTAGAGCAATGCGGCAGTAACAATCCCGGACAAGAGTCTGCTCACGCCGAGGAAGAGGTGCAGACTAGCTGTGATCCCGCCGGCCATGGCACCCGCTACCAAGCCCGCCAGGAGCGAAAGAGACACGTTTCCGGTCGCCTGCAAGGTGAGGAGGGATGCCGCTGCGCCGAAGACCATTCCGCCTTCAAGCGTGAGGTCAGGATAGTCGAGGACGCGAAAGGCCACGCACAACCCAATTGTCACCAAGCTGTACAGCAGACCCACAAGGACTGCGGTGGTGAGGATGCTTACCACGGGTTGCTCTCGACCGAGGGTTAGAGGCCGCGCTGGAGAATCGCATTACCTGTAAACTTTGAATGCCTCCGCAACGATTTCGGGCGGAACCTTAACGCCCAGGAGTTCGGCAGCTTTCAGGTTGATATAGATATCGCCGCGTTTTGCCGTGCTGACGGGGATGTCTCGCGCCGTTTCGCCTTTGAGGATCCTTGCCGCCATTTGGCCGTTCACCCTGCCAAGTTCATAGTAGTTTGTGCCGACGGTCGCAAGCGCCCCGTTTTCCACGATCCCGCTGATGCCGGTGAAGACCGGAATCTTCCGGGCGTTACAAGCTGCGATAACCGTAGAGGCAGCAGTCTGCAATGTGTTGTCAGCAGGGATGAAAACGGCGTCGACCGAGGCCTCAAGTAAGGCGGCCGTCGCGGGCGTAACCTCCGATTGGCTGGCCACCGGCTTCTCAAGGACCTCAATTCCCCTGGCTGTCGCAATCCGGCGAATGTGCGACAAGGAAACCTGGCTGTTAATCTCGCCCGGGTTGAAGGGAACGCCCAACTTCCTGATCCGCGGCAAGAGGCGCTGGATGAGATCAAACTGCGCTTCATACGGCCAGATGTCCTGCGTCCCGGTAATGTCTCCAAGTGGCTTGTCCAGCGATGCGTCGTAGAACCCTGCCCCTACAGGGTCCGTCACCGCGCCAAAGAGTATGGGCGTGTCCTTGACCGCGCTGAAGACAGCCTGAGAGGCCTGCGTGCCGAGCGTGAACACAAGGGTCGGCCTACGTGCCCGAACCCCCTGGGCAATTCCCGTGAGAGTCTGGGCGTCCCCGGCAGCAGATTGTTCAATGAGCTGGACATCCTTACCGGGCTCAAAACCAGCGACCCGAAGGCCGTCCGCGAACCCTCGCTTCATGGCATCCGCCCACTCGGCAGGCTTGTCCTGGATGATCATCACTTCGGGCAATTCCGGTCGCCCATCGCCCCGCTGGCCGCAACCCGCGCCGAACAGGAGGCACGCCACGATAGCCAGCGGGAACAAACGGACACCGTAGCGGCCGGAAAGCAAAGTTCGAACCGATAGTTTCATTGTGTTGCCTCGCGCTTAAGATCCCCGGGAACTGTAGTCCAAAAACCTCCAAGCAAACCCTGTGCCGATCGACCGTAGTCAAGGAGAGACAATTCTGTACATGGCCCAACTCCTAGTGGGCCAACATGTTACGATCTAGTCCGCGGTGGTATGCAGCCGCGCCAACGGCACGGAGGCCGGCGCGGTTCATGGACGGGCATCCCCTTCCATCAGGCCCCAAAGGCCCTCATGGTCCCGCACATGCCCGCATGACCCAAGGCACGCCGCACGCCGTTGGCTTCGCCGCCCCTGCGAAGCTTTATCATATGGCCTTACGACGGGCCAACGGCCCTGGCGGCGGTGCGCCAGGGGTGCGGCCCCCCACCGAGTCCGACAGCGCGCAAAGCCCAATCCCAAGAGCACTGAGCTTACCCAGCGGGGGCTGAGGCGGCAGCGGCCCCGCCCGACGGTCCTCGGTATCGCTCCGGTCACGCGCTCACGCGCCCGGTGGAACGTTTTCGGCGCACGGTTTGCAACGGCGATGCGTAGCAGACCGACCAGAAAGCGACCGTTGGGGAAAGGCTATGTCACCACTTGATTCAGCCCTTCCGGTAGCCGTCGGGGCAGCAGCGCTTGCGCCCACGAAGAGCGAGAAACCGCCCAAGCAACTTGATGAGCTTGCCCAGTTGGAGCGCCGGCTGGCCGTGGTGCGCGACCGTGTCCGCGGCGTTGCGATAGGGCTGCACGTCGGCTTGTACCTGTATGGCCGGCCAGGGACGGGCAAAACCCGCACCGTCCTCACGACGCTTGCCGACGCGGAGGCGCGTTGCCACTATCATAGGGGGCATGCCACCCCCATGGGTCTGTTCGATCTCTTGGCCGAGCACCACAGGAGCGTGATCGTGCTCGATGACGTCGCAGGACTGCTCACCCAAAACGTGGCCGTCCAGCTCCTTCTCGCGGCCCTCGGGCACGGAGACGGTTTCGGAACGCGGGTGGTAAAGTATCAGAGGCAAGGGCGCCGCGAGACGGTGCATTTTGAAGGGCGGCTCATTTGTGTCAGCAACCCCCCGATTCGTGAAACGCCGTTGCTGCAAACGCTGAAGAGCCGCATGCATTGTCTTGAGTTCAATCCGAGCGACGACGAGCTCGCCGCCCTGATGCGCCAGATCGCGTGCGCGGGCTGGCCCGCGGATAAACCCATCTTGCCGCCAGCCACGTGTGTCGAGGTAGCCGAGTTCGTCATTGAGGAGTCGCGCCGACTTGGCTGCCGGCTCGATCTTCGAGCGTTGGTCGAGAAAGCGTTGCCCGACCGGGCCCAATTCGACGCTGGACAGACTGAATGCCATTGGCGGGACTTGGTGGTCAGCATGCTCCAGCAACGGGCTATGGACTTGAGGCACCCCCTCCGATGCAACGGACAAATCCGTCAGCCGCGGAAAGAAGCCGAGTGCCAGGTCGTTCAGGACATCCTGGCGACGTACCTAACCCGGTCGGAGCAGCTCGCTGCCTGGCGTAAGAAGACGGGCAAATCCGAACGGGCCTTCTACCGACGCCTTTCCGAGATCGAGTGACGATCTTGACATTCTCGAAAAGTGTCAAACTGTCAACCCGCAGAGCGGCGGAAGGGAGAAAACGTGGCGATACGGTCGGCACTTGCGGCTTCGGGCTGCGCGCCTTACACTGCTTCGGTGCAGCTTGATGCAAGCTGTCGAGCCCCAAGGGGAGCACCCGGCCAGCCCCGGTTCGCCGCAACGCCTTACGGTTGTTTCGGTTTGGGCGAACTGGTATTGCGACTTCGGAACCGAAGGTTGCAGGTTCGAGTCCTGCAGGGCGCGCTGCTTATGCGTCCCAAACAGGGGGGGAGGGGGGATTCGGATCTCCGGCTGCGAGGGGTGGGCCGGGGGTGTCGGCGGAATCCGCCGGGCTGAGAGCGGCGGCGATCGTCCTCTGAATTTCGTCGGTATCCATCACTTCTCGTTCCATCAGGCGTTGGGCCAGGGCGATCAACGCCGGCCGACGTTCCTCCAAAAGCTCTCGCACCTTCCCGATCGATTCCTCTAAGATCCGTTTGACTTCCTGATCGATTTCCCGGGCGGTGAGTTCGCTGTAAGGGCGTGGGGAGGGCCAATCGGCGGTGTGATTCAGAAACAGGGGCCGGGCCTCCTCCCGAAAGGAAATCCTCCCTAACCGACTCATCCCAAACTCCATGACCATACTGCGGGCGATTTCGGTGGCCCGTTGCAGGTCGTTCTGTGCCCCGGTGGAGATGTCGTGGAAGATCATCTCTTCGGCTGCAATGCCGGCCAGGAGGACCTGGATTCGGCTTTCCAGTTCGGTTTGGGTCAGCAGATACCGATCGCCTTCGGGCCGTTGCAGGGTGTACCCCAGGGCGGCTAAGCCGCGGGGAATGATCGACACCTTATGCACCGGATCCGCATTCGGAAGGCTGCACGCTGCCAGGGCATGGGCGCTCTCATGGTACGCAACACGTTGTTTTTCTTGTTCGTGCATCACGCGTTGGCGTTTTTCCAGTCCGGCGGCGCCCCGTTCGATGGCTTCGGTCAACTCCTGCATAGTAACACTTTGTTTACCCCGTCGGGCGGCCAGCAAGGCGGCTTCGTTGACCAAATTCGCTAAATCGGCGCCCACAAACCCCGACGTGAGACTGGCCAGCTCGTTGATATCCACGGCAGGGTCCAGTTTGATATTTTTCAAATGAACCCGCAGGATGGCCTCTCGGCCTCGGATATCCGGACGATCCACCAGGACATGCCGGTCGAATCGCCCCGGACGAAGCAAAGCCGGGTCCAGAGTTTCCGGCCGATTGGTCGCCGCCAGCACAATGACGCCGCTATTGCTTGTAAAGCCGTCCATTTCCACCAGAAGGGCATTGAGTGTTTGTTCACGTTCGTCATGGCCTCCCACACTACTGGTCCCCCGAGTTTTGCCCAGGGCGTCCAGTTCGTCGATGAAAATAATACACGGGGCGCGCATTTTAGCCTGCTGGAACATATCCCGGACCCGCGCCGCCCCTACTCCGACAAACATCTCTACAAAATCTGATCCGGACAAACTAAAAAACGGCACGCCCGCCTCGCCGGCAATAGCCTTCGCCAAGAGCGTCTTGCCTGTGCCCGGGGGCCCCACCAGCAACACCCCCTTGGGAATCCGGCCCCCTAGAATCCGAAACTTTTCCGGCGTCTTCAAGAATTCGACCACCTCCTGAAGTTCTTCGACCGCTTCGTCCAAACCCGCTACGTCCCGAAAAGTCACCTCGATTTCTTCCTGGGCGACAAATTTCCCTCGACTCCGTCCAAAAGCCATGGCCGACCCAGCCCCCCCTAGCCGATGTAGCATCCAAAAAAGTATCGCCGAAAAAATCACCAAAAACACCAACATCGACACATAATATCGCCAACTGCTCGGCGGTTCCTCGGCCCGAATCCTCCGAAACCCCTTTTCTAAAGCCAATTTAAATAACGCCAGGTTGTCATTTTCCAGACCAACCCGAGCCGTGGTAAATGGAACTTCGGTTTCTTCTTCCTCCAGCCGTTCCGGCGGGGCTGTCACCCGTCGGCTGACCAGCCCAGTAATTTCACTCGGCCCAATCTTCAAATCCCGGAGATTCCCATAGCGGACCCGTACTTGTCGGCCTCGATGGGTTTCCCAAACCTCAATGGCTGCCTGCGGATTCCGCTCCGGAGATCCCTGCTCTATCAATCGCCACAAATCGCTATAGTCAAGCCGGACCCGCTGCTGCGTATGGACCAGACTGACTATCACGAAAGTCCCCACGCCGAAAAGCAATAAATACCATATCATTCGGCCGCTACTCGGGGCTGGCTTCTGTTCGACTCTGGAAGGGGGCGACTCTTGCGAAGGCTGTCCCATGAAAAAACTTCCTCAGAACACCAACAACAAACGCAATAAACGTGGAACTTTCCACGACGAAGACCGGAATCCCGAAAAACGCTCTCTCCTTACGATCCAATTTCGTAACATTTTCGCCAAATGAAGATGCCCTTGGAGGGACCTGCTTCGGAGGTCCGGTGCTTGCCTCTTCCCCGGCCGTCCAGAGGCCGGGTGAGGTGTCAGCCTGGCCGGGTGAGGGGGAAATCATCGGGCAGGACAGGCATGCCCCTCCATTCGGCTAAAATGTTATCCAATTTCTTCCTCCTTTATCATAGCCCTCCCCCATGACCTTATGAAAGGGTCTGATTTCTAGGAAATGGGGAACACTTGAGCCGGATGAAGCAACGTGCCTTCCCTTGGCCGTCCAGAGGCCGGCTCCAGCGAAGCCGGGTTGGACGGCCTGTCAAACAGCGTCCAGAGCTAGATGGGCGGCCAGCGTCCAGAGCTAGATGGTCTCAGCGCAGGGGAAAAAGCGGCGGCGTCTTTCCTGCGTCCTCCGCCGAAGAAGGGCACCGAGTTTTCCGGCCCGTCATGCGCTTTGGCGGAGTCCTGGCCATTCCCCTTGATACAGTCGGCAATAGGTGGGGCAACGGGCCAGCAATTCCCCGTGAGGGCCGACATCCACGATTCGTCCGGCTTCCATGATGACGATTCGGTCGGCCAGCGCCAGCGTGCTGAGTCGATGGGTGATCAAAAGTGTGGTTCGGTTTCGGATGAACTCTTCCAGGATGCTCTGGATGAGCCGCTCGTTTTCCAGATCGACTTGACTGGTGGCTTCGTCCAGAAGGAGGAGGGCCGGGTTACGCAGGATGGCTCGGGCCAGGGTGATCCGCTGGCGTTGGCCGCCCGAAAGTCGGCTCCCGCCCGCTCCGACAACCGTCTGGTAGCCGTCAGGCAATTCTTCCATAATGAACTGATGAGCATGAGCCTGCTGGGCGGCCCGGATCACATCCTCCCGGCTGGCCCAAGGAACGCCGTAACGGATATTATTGTACACCGTATCATCGAAAAGCCACGGCTCCTGGGTAACCAGACCGATCTGACGGCGCAAATCCCGAAGCCGCAACTGCGGCAAAGGCGCCCCGTCCAACCGAATCTGGCCCCGGACCGGATCGGCAAACCGCCACACCAGATTCAGCAGCGTGGTTTTCCCGCTGCCGTTCGGCCCCACAATGGCCACCCTCTCGCCGAAATGAATCTTCAGGTTCACATCCTCCAACACGGGCCGGTCTTCTCGGTAATGGAACCATACATGATCAAAAACCAGGTCCCGCTGGTGCCGTGGGAGAAAGACCGGACAGACCGGATCGCGGAGTTTCGGTTCCCGATCCAACAGGGCGTAGATGCGGTCGGCCGCTGCTGCGGCCCGCTGAAGCCGAGAAAACACATCCGACAACTTCCTGGCCGGATCCGCCGTCCCAATCAAAAAGGCATAAAACAACATGAGCGATCCCAGGCTCAACGGCTCCGCGCTCATGCGCAGACCCAACAGATGCGTCTTGCCCTCCAACACCAGATACGCCCCCGCCACCAGGGCTAAACTAATCATGGCCATACCTACCAGTTCGGTGATCGGATGGGCTAAACTGTCGTACCGGGCGATCTTGAGCGATTTGCGATAATACTGTTTGCTGCGACGATGGAACCGGCTTCGCTCATACCGTTCCATGGTAAACGCCTTGACCACCTGGATGCCGCGGAAGGTTTCTTCCAGGATGTTATACAGTTCGGCCATGCCTTCCATAGCCCGGCGGTTAGCGCGTTTAAGCATTTTGCCCAGCCAGTGGATGGCCCAAGCCGCACCCGGCGCCACCACCAACGTCAAAACCAGCAGAGGCCAACAAACCCACGCCGCCCCTGCCAAACAGGCCACCGCTTTGAGCGGTTCCCGAACCAACTTGCCAAAAAGCACATTCAACCCAAAGGCCACATTTTCCATGTCATAGGTGAATCGGCTCATCAGGTCGCTGGTGTCTTCGTTGGTAAAGGCGGCCGTTTCCAGCCGAAGCGTCCGGCGATAGAAAAGTTTCCGCAGTTCCATTTCGCCCAGGGCGGCCAACCGGCCTACTAAAACCCCATGCCAAAATTGAAATAAACATTTTATCAGAGTCCCTACAAGCAGCAGCCCAATCACGAAAACCAACGTCGGAAACGGACTGTGCGGCAGAAAAGCCAGATACGGAGCTAAGGTTTCATAGAGATGAAGGGTCCGCTCGGCGGCGATCTGCCGAGACCGAAGCCAACTGAGTTTGGCCTGAAGCTCGGGCCGCTCCTGCTCCGCACCGCCGGCTAAGGCCTTTTCCACTGCGTCGGCTTCGGCCGCCGATTGGGCAAGCTCCTGTTGGGCCGCGGCAATCTTCCGCTCCAGCCACTTAGGAAACGATTCGCCCTGAAAGACAATCTCCACAAACGGATACACCGCTCCGATATTGGCCCCCCAAAATACCCCTACCCCCACCGCACAAACGACCGAAAAGAAAAACGTCCACCGATACCGAAGCGAAAGCCGAATCACTCGGCCAAAATTCCTCATAGATGCTTTCCTTATCCCAGGGGTCCCTGTCCTGCTCTGCTCCCACTCCCAAAGATTCCTTGCGTCGGAAAATCCTTCTGCGGAATCGCCCAAGATTGGGTTTGGGGTAACATTTTAGCCGAATGAAGGGGGACGAAGTGTCATTCCTGCGTAAGCAGGAATCCAGGCAATAGGGAGTTTTACTCCTTTCTGGATTCCCGCTTGTGCGGGAATGACACCCCTCACCCGGCCTGGCTTTTGGCCAGGCCGGCCTCTCCCGCTAGGGGAGAGGCGATTTGCTTCCTTCGGCTAAAATGTTACGTTTTGGGATGGTTCCGGCCAGATGCGTTTTGAGAGGCTTCCTTGTACCAGATTTCTGGCAGTTCACCAAGGCCAAACGAGCCTTTCAGGAAGCCTATGTTTTTTAAGTTATTCCCGGGGAAAAGAGTTTGGCGGACTCCTAGACTCCCAGCGGGCTTTTCCTTTCTTTCGGAGAGTTTCAGAATGTAGGACAATTTAAGCAATATGGGCAGAATAGGAAAAAACAAACCCGATTTAATGGCCTGCGCAATTTATGTAAACGATGTATTTTGTGTATATTTCCCAAAATCTCTTGATCCCTCGACAAAACCCTAAGCCCCCTTCTTGGAAAAAACCGGACAAAACATTATCCTAAACCGATCTATCCCCCTCCGCACCACCCATTTGCCTTCTTTTTCCGAGGAGTCGTCCCATGGCGGAAACGCGAAGTGAAATCTTGGCCCGATTGCGACGCAAAATTGCCGAGGGCAAACCGATTATCGGCGGCGGGGCCGGCACGGGCATCTCCGCCAAGTTTGAAGAGGCCGGCGGCATTGACCTGATCGTGATCTACAATTCCGGCCGGTTTCGGATGGCCGGGCATGGTTCGCTGGCCGGGCTGTTGCCGTTCGGAGACGCCAATGCCATTGTCATGGAAATGGCCCGGGAGGTACTGCCGGTGGTCCAACATACGCCGGTCCTGGCCGGCGTGTGCGCCACCGATCCATTCCGTCGGATGGAGCAGTTCCTCCAGGAGATTAAGGCGATCGGCTTTGCCGGGGTGCAAAATTTTCCAACGGTTGGCCTCATCGACGGCCTGTTCCGGGTGAACCTGGAGGAGACGAATTTCGGCTACTATCGGGAGGTGGAGATGATTCGCCTGGCCCATGAACTGGACCTTTTGACCACCCCGTATGTATTCACTCCGGAAGACGCCGAGGCGATGACCCGTGCGGGGGCCGACATCCTGGTTGCCCACATGGGACTAACGACCTCCGGCTCCATCGGTGCCAAAACGGCCAAAACCCTCGAGGAATGTGTCCATTTGATCAATCAAATTGCCGCAGCGGCCAAAGCCGTCCGGGAGGATGTATTGCTTTTGTGCCACGGCGGTCCTATTGCCGAGCCGGAACAGGCGGAATATATCCTCCAGCATTGCCCGGTGGTGGACGGCTTTTACGGGGCAAGCTCCATGGAGCGGCTGCCTACCGAACGGGCCATCCGGGAACAAACCCAGCGCTTCTGCCAGATTCGCAAACGGCCATTGGCATAGCCCGCCTGGGAGAGTATCCTGAAAGAGACCCGCCTTAGTGCCTTCCGATGGGAGTCCTCTTTTCTTCGGACGCCGGAAACAGGCGTATTATTTCGTTCTTCCCCTTTGCGAAGGAGACGGCCATGAAGCGGAATTCTTCAGAGCGATATGCGCGATATGGGAGTGGGGATGCAGGTCGGTGGGTTGGAATCCGTCCTCGGCCGCGCCAAAGTACGGCCTTTTGGTCGGTCGTTTTTGTCTTTCTTTGGATGCTTTTGGGGATGCTTTTGGCAGGGTGGGCTGCTCCGGTTGCCGCAGCGGCCGAAACCGCGGTTTCCGAGCGGCTGGCTGATGGCCAGGTGGTCAAAGCGGTGTTCGAACAGCAGCTTTCCGGCGAAAATCTTCTTCAGCCAGACGGCTGGCGCCCGTATGAGCAAGGGTTCCAGAAGGAGGGGGATGTCTGGGTGTGCGACAACGGCGCCGAGGCCAAGGCACGCCGAGGCCTAAGCCAACATGTGGTCCTGAACCAAAAGGAACCGGCGCCGATCATCGCCATCGCCTCCAGCAAAGCCGAGGCCGTCCAGGGCAACACGGAAGGCAATTACGCTGTGTATTTAGATTTACAGTATCAGGACGGCACGCCGCTTTACGGCCAACAGGCCGCCTTTGCCGCCGGAAGCCATGATTGGCAGGAGCGCCGAGTGCTGGTCATCCCGGAAAAACCAGTCCGTTCGCTCAGCATGTATCTATTGTTTCGGAATTGTCGGGGCAAGGTGTATTTCAAAGAGCCTCGGCTTTTTGTGATTCCCGCCAAGGAGAAGATATGTTTCTTTGACGGGGCGCCGGTGCGGTTGGCGGCCAGGCCGACGGAAGGATTTCAGGTGCGGGACGTGGCGGCTGGCAGCGATTTTGTACGGATCGAGCGGGAAGCGTTGGGGCTTCGGCTTCGAGCCAAGCAGACGCCAGGGCCGGAGGGTGTGCGCTTTTTCGATGTGCAACTGGAAGACGCCACCGGCAAAGACCGGGCGGTTACTTTGCTTTATGCCATGCGGATTGCAGGGGAGGCCCCTTCATCGGAAAACAAAAGTTCATCAGCTCGATCGGCGGATGCTGCTTCGGAGGGGCTGGTTTGGCTGGTCGATCCGCGGCGGGAGGAACCGATCCGGCCAGGCCGAGAATATCTGAATGCAAGCCGCTGGAACTGCGGGGCCACCGGCTACTTATCCCGGTATCCCTTGGGAGCGGTGCGGCGGGGCGCCGAGGGCTGGGCCATCGGCATCGACATGCAGCAGCCCGCCTTCTTCCGGATCGGCTATCATGGAACTACGGAAGAACTGTATCTGGCCTATGATATTGGTCTGACGCCGGAAAAACCTTCGGCCCAGGTCCGATTTTGCACGTTTCGCTTTCCGGCAGCGTGGGGATTTCGGTCGGCCCTGGCCAGGTATTACGAAATCTTTCCCGAAGCGTTTGCGTGCCGAACCCCGCAGCAGGGCCTCTGGATGCCCTTTGCCAAGATCAGTCAGGTCCAGGGCTGGGAGGATTTCGGCTTCAAGTTCAAAGAGGGGGACAACGAGACGGCCTGGGACGATCAGCATGGGATACTAACGTTCCGATATACGGAGCCGATGACCTGGTGGATGCCCATGCCGCCGCAGATGCCGCGGACCATGGAGGCCGCCTTGGCCGAGGCCAAACGCCTGGCCGACAAAGGCACCCCCCACGCCCAGGCCCTTTTTACCAGCGGGTTCCACAACGCCGAAGGCCAACTGCCGGCCCGGCTGCTGGATACCCCCTGGTGCAACGGCGCAGTCTGGAGCATGAACTCCATTCCCGGCATCCCCGGCCAATACACCGATTTTAACGTCAAATGGAACGCCCAGATTCGCAACTCGCTCTACGGCCCCCAGCGCAAAGCCGATTTGGACGGCGAATACATCGACTCCAGTGAAGGTTATGTAACCGATGAACTGAACTTCCGGCGGGAACATTTTCGGTTTGCGGAGCGCCCGCTTGCATTCTGCCTGCACAGCCGACGCCCGGCCATGTTCCGAGGACTGATCGTGTTTGAATATGTGCGGGCCATTGCTAAAGATGTTCACAGCATGGGCAAACTCACGATGGCCAACGGGGCGCCCACTCAGCTCTGCTGGCTCTGCCCGATGCTAGAAGTCATGGGCACCGAAACGGATTGGCATCGGCAGGGCCGATGGCAGCCGATGAGCGATCCGGAATTGCTCTATCGCCGGGCCCTGTGCAAAGGTAAACCCTATTGCTTCCTGATGAACACCCATTTTGACCAGTTCGGGCCGGAACTGGTCGAAAAATATATGAAGCGCTCCTTGGCCTACGGGATGTTTCCGGGATTTTTCAGCCCGAATGCGTCCGGAGGACATTATTTCACCAGACCGGAACTCTACAACCGGGACCGACCACTGTTCAAAAAATATGTACCGTTGTGTAAACGGGTGGCCGAGGCCGGCTGGGAACCGATCCCGCTTGCCCGTTCGGATAACCCAAAGGTGTATGTGGAGCGGTTCGGCCAGAGGTATTTGACCGTGTTCAACGACAGCCGCGAGGTGCAAACGGTAAATATCCGGCTCGAAGGTCTCCAGCCGAGCCGACCGGAAACCCCCGAACTGGTCCACGGCGGCAAGGTGCTTTGGAAAGACGGCCAAACCACCCTCCGCTTAGAAGCCGAAGATGTGGCCCTGCTCGACCTCCGGCCAGATTCGGGGCCAGAGAAATAAAAAACGTAACCCTTTAGTTTGACTGTATCTACCCGGCCAAGCCCCCACAACTTGTAGGGGGTAAGAATCGGCTCAAACCCAACAGATTGTGGTAATTGCTTCCGGTAGATACAGTCAAGTTAGCCGAATGAAGCAAATCGCCTCTCCCCTCGTGGGAGAGACCAGCTGAGAGCGAAGCGAAGCCGGGTGAGGGGGTCGATGTGTCCTTCCTGCACCTCCCTGTGTCATTCCTGCGCAAGCAGGAATCCAGGAAAGAAACAACTGGATTCCCACTTTCGTGGGAATGACATAAATGACATACAAGGGAGTAAGCACAAAAAAAACACTGGATTCCCGCTTGCGCAGGAATGACACATCGCGCCTCTCCATTCGGCTAAAATGTTACAAAGCTCTGAGCACACCCCAGAGCCGACAAGGAGCAGCCCATGGGTTTTAGTTTGCGATGGTGGGGCAGTCGGCTGATTAGTGTCCGCCGCAGCCTGGGCAGCCACCCCACCGGGGGTAATTGGGATTTTCAATGGCGAACCCCCGGCCTAAAGGGCCATCCTGGAAGTCGATCGTGGTGCCGTCCAGATGCAAGGCGAACTTTTTTCTGGTTACCACGGCGACATCGGATTCCGAGTAGCGGACATCGACGGCCGGGTCGAACTGGTCATCCAGGGTAAGCCGATATTGCAGGCCGCTACAGCCGCCCCCTTCGATGCTAATCCGTAGGGCGGTTTGCTCGTCCAGTCCCTGAGCCTGGATGATCCGGGCGATTTCGGTACGGGCCCCTTCGGTCAATGTGATGGCCATGGCATTTTTACTTTCATAAAATAGGCAATATACACAAAAAAGAGAATTTTCTTTCCTTAGTGGAAGCTTCCATCTTTCCTGCTAGAAAGACGGCTCTCCCCTTTCTAGCCTGCCTGCCAATGGCTTCTGGGGTTTTCATGCCCCCTTTTCCCGAACTTTGTAACATTTTAGCCGAATGAAGGGGTTGGCTGTGTCATTCCTGCGTAAGCAGGAATCCAGTTTCATTCCCGCGCAAGCGGGAATCCAGGCGATATGGACTTCTACTCCTTTCTGGATTCCCGCTTTCGCGGGAATGACACCCCTGCCCGGTTACCCCACAGGGTGGCCGGGCTTTCGACGGCCAGGGGAGAGGCAAGTTGCTTCATTCGGCTAAAATGTTCCTGGATTCCTGCGTGCGCAAGGAGTGACCCATCAGGTTTTAATGCCCTTTTCCCCGAAAGCTCTTTCATGCTATCTTATGCGTTCTGGGAGAGAAAGCCAAGGGTCTGGGAAGATTTTCTTACAGAACAGATAACGTAACACCTTGAACAAATTAAAGTTACGTCAGAAACCCTCTCTTGGCAAGTCAACTCCTTAAGGAGGGGAAGGCTTCCATTGGGAATGGCCTTGGAACCCCCCGAAGGTATATTTCACGTTCGTTCCAGGAGACTGTTCATGAGTTCTTTTTCCCGCCATCCCCCTAAAGAACGGGGATCAGGAGGAGATGATCGGGGTGATGATGGGCCAGAAGGACACCCGGCGCCACCCCCCTTACAGGTGGATGATTCGCACGCCGTGACCTCGTATGCCAATTTTTGCCGAATCGCCGGCACGCCGGAAGAGGTCTTCATCGACTTTGGGATCAATTTGCAGCCGTTTGGGCCGCCCACCGGCTCCATCAGCATCCACCAACGGATTGTGATGAACTATTACACGGCCAAACGGCTTTTGCAGGTGCTCCATCTGACCATCCAGCGGCATGAGACGACCTTTGGCGTGCTGGAGACCGATGTCCAGAAGCGGATCCGGGGTGGTCCCGGCGGCCCGGCAGGGACCTAACCGGCCCAAACCCTCTGGCTTGCGAGAGGGTATCTGGACGTTCCCCCTTTCCGGCAAGGAGTGCTTTGCATGAACGGTCCAGAGGGGATGAAGACCACCCTAGGGCATCTGGCGGTCATTGGCCTGGCGGCCGGCGTGGTTTTTTGGATTCAACTCGGCGTCCCGGCCCTTTGGGATGAGGATGAGCCGCTCTATGCGGCTATTGCCCTGGACATGTACCAACGGGGCGATGGGATTGTGCCCCGATATAATGGGGAGCTTTTTGCGGAGAAACCGCCGCTGGCCTATTGGCTGATGATGTTCGGCTATTGGCTGGTTGGGGTCAATGAGTGGGCAGTTCGATTGCCGTCGGCGGTGTTTGGGGTGGGGACGGGCTGGGTGGTGTATTTTCTGGGCCGAAGACTTTTCAGCCCGTCGGTAGGATTTTGGTCGGCCCTGGCCGCTACGACCAATATCATCTTTACCGTTTCGGCCCGGGCAGCTACGACAGATTCGGTCTTTGTCTTTTTTACCACCTTGGCTATGTACGCTTTTGTTCGGAGCGGCATGGTTCGGTTTGCTCCGGGGGAAAGGGAATCGCCTGGGTCCTGGTGGACTTTTGCTCTTATGTATGGATGTTTAGGATTTGCTGTGTTGGCCAAGGGGCCGATCGGGTTGGTGCTGCCGGTGGGAATGCTGGGGCTGTTTGTGTTGATTCGTTGGCAGTGGGAATCGGCGGACCGGTGGTGGTCGGATCGTCGGCGGTGGCTTTTGGGGCGATTTGCCCGGCCGGCGGAGGAGGATTTTCTGCGGCCCGATTGGCAAGTGAAAACCTTGGTGGCCATGCTGTTGAGCTGGCTGGTTGGCCTGGCCGCCCTGGCCCGCATCCTGCGGCCCAAGCGACTCCTCCAAGCGGCCTGGCAAATGCGCCCGATCACCGCTTTGGCAGTCTGTGGCTTGGTGGCTGTGCCGTGGTATGTGCTGGTGGGGCTGGAGACCGACGGCGAGTTCCTTTGGAAGTTTTTCTGGGAGCAGAACGTCCTGCGCACCATGAAGCCCATGCAGGGGCACAGCGGCCCGGTGTGGTATTACATTCCGGCGATTTTGGTGGGATTTTTTCCGTGGTCGGTGTTTTTAGGCCCAGCTTTGGCGGCCCTTGTCGGAGGGATTCGTCCCCCGGAGGCGAACCGAAACGATCCAGAAAAAAACCGTCAACGGGCCGCCTGCGTGTTCATGGCCTGTTGGGCGGGGGTGTTTGTGGCGGCTTGGTCGATTCCCCGAACGAAATTGCCCCACTATGTGCTGACGGCCTATCCGGCTTTGGGGCTGATGACTGGATATTTTATCGACCAATGGCTGGCCCGGCCGGCAGCGGTAAGCCGATTTTGGATGCGGCTGGCTTTAGGGTCGTTGGTGGTGGTTGGGGTGGGACTGGCGATCGGTTTTCCCGTGGCGGCCTGGCTGTTTACGCCCGGCGAAGAATGGCTGGGACTGCTCGGATTGGTCTTGCCGACCGGAGCAGCAGCGTTTGTGGCATGGAGCCGACGGGGGCGATACGGCCAGGCCATGACGAGTTTCGCCCTGATGGCGGTCCTGTTTTTAGTGGGGATTTTCGGCCTGGCCGCGGTGCGGATCGACCGGTTCCAAGAGGCCCGGCCCATGATGGCTCAGCTTCGGCAACTGGCCGACGACGATTTCCAACTGGCCGGCTACCAATTCATCCGCGAAAGTTTTGTCTTCTATGCGGGTCGGACGATCCGGTATCTGGAAACGCCGGCAGAGGTGGAGGCGTTTTTGCAACAGTCGGCCCGGCCCTTTGTCCTTTCGACCCACAAACAGGAGGCGGAACTGCGGGAGAAGTTCGGCCAACGTCTCCAGGTGATCATCCGGCGCCCTCGATTCCTTCGCCGCGGGGAAATTCTGCTGTGGGGGCGGAGGGAAGTTCCATATCCTTCGTTGACGGCCCGACCGGGAAATTCCTCGGATAAATAAACATTTTAACATCTTCCGATGGGTCGTATGAGGCGAACGATGGGAAGAGTCGCCTTCTGGAGATCGAGGGGAATGGGTTTAGGGAGTGTTTTCTTCCGGTCCGGGGCCGAATCGGTCGCCAGGCCGAACACGGTACCCACATAGAAAAGAGCGGATGGGAAGCAGCTTTTTGCCGGCCGGCTGCAGCGAGGTGATTCCGACCAGTCCATCGCCCGCGGCCAGCAACAGTCGATCCGGTTCGACGGCCACGACGGTTCCTGGTTCGGGTTGGGCGTGGAACAGGCGGGGGCCGGAGCTCGGATCGGTTGTTAGGGCCTGGACGGGCCAGCCCAGAATCAGCCGGAGCGGCGTCCTCCCAGGCCGATGCCAATAGGTATAGCATTTCGGCCAAGGTTCCATGGCTCGGACGTGGTTTTTGATGGCCAATGCGGAACGGGACCAGTCGATCCGGCCGTGCTCTTTTTTCAGCCGGGGCGCTTTGGAGGCCTGGGACGGGTCCTGCGGAAGGGCTTCGATTTGACCAGCTTCCATGTTATCTAGCACCCGACGGACCAACCAAGCGCCGATCTCGGCCAACCGGCGTTCCAAATCCACCGCGGTTTCTTCCGGATCGATGGGCACCCGTACCTGGCCGACACAGGGGCCGGCGTCCACCTGGGGCGTCATGTGGATGACGGTGACCCCGGTTTCTGTTTCGCCGTGGTAGAGTGCCCAGTTGATGGGAGCGGCCCCCCGGTATTTCGGCAACAAGGAAGCGTGCAGATTGATCCCGCCCAGGCGGGCAGTGGCCAGCGTTTCTGGTGCTAAAATCTGTCCATAATCGCAGACCACCAGCAGATCGGCTTCGCAGGCGGCCAAATGGGCCTGGGCATGGGGCGTATTCACATTTTCCGGGTCGAAAATGGGCACGCCATGTTCATGGGCAATGTCCCGCATGGGGCAGATCGGCGGACAATGTCGCTCTGAAACCGAACGAACCGACGCCGTCACCAAAAGCAATACTTGGTGATGCGTCTGAAAAAGTCCTCTGAACATCGGCACCCCAAACGGGCCCGTTCCCATCATGATCAACCGCATACGATGTTACAGTCCTCTGCCCAGATGGCACAAAAGGCCCACACTTGCTCCGCGCTTCTGTTGGACAAGGTACGAAATTTTTCTCGCTTTGAAAAGAGCCAATCCCCTGACGCCGCCAGCCGATCCGCCAGATGGCCTCGAACACCCGACGGAAAGGCTTCTGCGAAAAGGAAAGTCGGCTCTCAGAGGCTCTCCTCAAATTCCATTTTTAGTCGGGATGCACCGACCAACCACCGACCAACGTGCGGCCCCAAGCCTCTCCAAACCCTAAGAAAACGGCATTTTGGTTAGTCAGAACGGTTTGCAGAAGGTTCGAGGCCGTCTCTGGGCTACCCATTTCGGGACAGCCTCTCAGGAGGCGAAGTTTTCCACATAGAGTTTCAAATCCGCCTCAATAGCCGAGAGCCGTTTTTGCAATGCCGCAATGCACCCCTCCGGTTCCCGGGAGCTATCCTGCGCTTGATAGGCAAAGAGATAGAATTTCACTTTGGGTTCGGTGCCGGAGGGTCGGACGGCGACCGCATAATGGGCTGTCGATTCGGCCGGATCGGCCAGATCGAAAAAGAGCATATCGCCTTGTTGGGGGACTGGATAGGGTTGGGGGGGCCCGCCCGGTTCGGTGCGGATGGCCTGGAGGTAATCCCGGACCGCGGTTACCGGCAGCCCGGCGATTTGTCTGGGCGGCTGGGTTCGCAGGTGGTTCATCAGCGCCTGCATCTTCTGCATCCCTTCGGCCCCGGGCATCTGTTTGGAAAAAGCCGATTCCTGATGACAGCCATACCGCCGGAACAATTCGTTCAATTTTTGGTGGAGGGTCTGTCCGGCCGCCTTGGCCTGGGCGGCTAGCTCCGAGAGCATCATGGCGGCCACGGCAGCGTCTTTGTCCCTGGCATGGGTGCCGATCAAAAAGCCATAGGATTCCTCAGCGCCCATCACAAAACCGTCCGGGCCGAGCTGATCGATCACCCCGCCGATCCACTTAAACCCGACCAAAAGGTCCCCCACACAGCGGACCCCATATGCCTGGGCAATCCGCTGGATCAACTCCGTAGTCACTGCGGTTTTAACCACATAGTGGCTCGGCGTGAGCCGGCCTGCCTGCTTGGCCTGCTGGAGCAGATATTCGGCCAACAAAGCGCCGATCTGATTGCCGGTGAGCGTTTTCCACGCTGCGCCGGGCGTCCAACGGACCGGGGTAGCACAGCCGACCCGATCGCAATCTGGATCCGTGGCCAAAATCAGCTCGAACCCATGGGCCTGGGCATATTCGATCAGGGAATCGAAGACCCTGGGATTTTCCGGATTGGCCACATGATTGGGCACGTTCGGAAAATCGCCGTCCGGCGCGGCATGAGGGCCGAACACTTCCACTTGGGAAAATCCGTCCGCTTCAAGTACCGGGACCAGCGCCGAGGCCCCGACCCCATGGAGCGGCGAATAGAGGATTTTCAGGTCCCGGGGGCCGGGCCGACTTTGCTCCAGCACCGCCCGCTGAAATGCCGCATCCACTTCATCCTGACACAGAAGGATTTTCCCCTCGGCCAGGGCCTGCTGGAAATCGATGCGCCGAATTTCCCGGACCGCCATGACCCGCTGGATAACGCCCTCGTCGTGCGGCGGCAACAGTTGGCCGCCCGTGGACCAATACACCTTGATCGCATTGTCCTCCGGCGGGTTATGGCTAGCAGTGATCATCAGACCACAGGAACAATTTTTATACCGGACGGCAAACGATAGTTCCGGCGTACTGCGGTAGCCTTCCAGAAAATAGACCTGAAACCCGTTGGCGGCCATCACCTCGGCACACAACCGGGCAAACTCCGGAGAGCGATGCCGGGTGTCGTAACCAATGGCACAGCGAAGCGGCCCACCGCTCGGATGGCTGCGAAGATAGTCGATGACATAGTCGGCCACTCCCTGGGCGGATTCGGCCATGGTGCGGTCGTTGATGGCGTTGGTGCCGATGGGGTACATTTTGCCACGCCGACCGCCGGTGCCGAACGGAATCACCTGCCAAAACACCTCGTCCAGTTGCTGCCAAAGACCTTTTTGGATATGCTCGGCCACCAGGGGGGCATACTCGGCATAGGCCGGTTCGGTCAGCCAGGTGCGGATATTCCGGACCGCCGTGGCCGATAGATTCCCCTCGGCCTCCGCCCGTTCTAACCGGTCGAAAAGTTTCTTTTTCTCCACCCGGTCGATTCTATCTACCTGCTGTTTTGTTTGGTCCGCATTCATGATCCACTCCTTGATGAAAGTAGCCCGCCTTCCTACAGAAACATCCCTAGCCTGGTCAATTCCTCCTAGCAGGACTTCTTCCAATATCCTCTTACTTAAGAATAGAGCAAGATTTTTCTCATATCTTAAAATCCAAACTTCCCATTTTTTCTAGTTTTTCCACATTAACAGATACAACCTGTTCTGACTCCTCCTACTGAAAAAACATGGAACATTTTAGCTTGACTGTATCTACCGGAAGTAATTACCACAATCTGTTGGGTTTGAGCCGATTCTTACCCCCTACAAGTTGTGGGGGCTTGGCCGGGTAGATACAGTCATCTTAGCCGAATGAAGCGATGCGATGTGTCATTCCCGCGTAAGCAGCAGTCCAGGCAATAGGGGGTTCACTTTCTGGACTGCCGCTTTCACGGGAATGACACCCCTCACCAGGCCGAGCCGAAGGCTCAGCCGGCCTCTCCCGCCTGGGGAGAGGCGAGTGGCTTCATTCGGCTAAAATGTTACCCCATTTTGAAGCCGCCCCCTCCAAATCTCAGGGGCAATTCGGCCGGAACAGTCTTCCACGTCCCGCATGGACTCTTTTAGCCAGGAGCTTTTGAGTTTTGCGGGGTTCTACTATACTATGCTTGTAACCCATGGGAAAGGAGCCAGGAGGAATGGACTATTTGATCATGAGTGTGTCGGGGTTACGAGGGGTGGTGGGTGGGGCGTTGACGCCGGAGGTGGCGTTGCGGTATGCGGCGGCGTTTGCCCGGCTAGCCCCGGCCGGGCCGTTGCTTGTGGGCCGGGATAGCCGACCCAGCGGCCTGATGGTGCAGGAGGCGGTCTTGGCCGGGCTGCACGCTAGTGGCCGAAACACTTGGCAGGCCGGGATCGTGCCTACCCCCACCTTGGGGGTTTTAGTGCGAAAGTACCAGGCGGCCGGCGGCCTGATGATCTCCGCCAGCCATAATCCGCCCGAATATAACGGCATCAAACTCTTTGCGCCCGAAGGCCGGGTGGTGCCCGCCCCGGTGGGCCAACAGGTCTTAGAAGCCTATCGGCGAGGGCAGTGGGAATGGGCTGCTGCCCATCGGGTGGGCCGGGACCAGCCGCTGTCCGATCCCATCGGCCCCCACGTGGAGGCGGTCTTGGCCCTGGTCGATGCTGCCCAGATACGTGCCCGCTCCTATAAAGTCCTTCTGGATGCCAATCATGGAGCCGGGGCCGAAGCAGGCCGACGCCTCCTGGAAGCCCTGGGCTGTCAGGTGGTCCTGGTGGGCGGCACACCGGACGGCCAATTCGAACACCCCCCAGAACCCACGGCCGAAAACCTGGCCGGCCTTTCCCCCTTGGTCCGCCAGGTAGGGGCCGACATCGCCTTCGCCCAAGACCCGGACGCCGACCGCCTGGCTATCCTCGACGCTACAGGCCGATACCTCGGCGAAGAAACCACATTGGCCCTCTGTGTGCATCATCTGCTCCAGACCCGAAAAGGCCCCATCGTTACCAACTGCGCCACCAGCCGAACGATCGAAGAGCTGGCCCGAAAATACGATGTCCCCTTCTTCCGGTCTCCGGTCGGCGAACCACATGTGGTCGATCTGATGCTGGCCAAAGACGCCCTGTTCGGCGGCGAAGGCAACGGCGGACCGATCGACCCGCGGGTCGGCTATGTCCGGGACAGCCTGGTCGGCATGGCCCTGGTCCTGGAGGCGATGGCCCAAACCGGCCTGCCGGTGGCCGCCTTGGCCGAACAGTTGCCCCGCTACGAAATCGTCAAAACCAAAGTCCCCTTGGAACCGGGCAAAGTACGGGAGGCATTGGATCGGCTCGAACGGCATTTTTCGGACGCTCGAGCGGATCGGCTGGACGGCCTGCGCCTGGATTGGCCCGACCGTTGGCTGCTGGTCCGGCCCAGCAACACCGAACCCATCTGCCGCATCATCGCCGAGGCCCGCACCGAAGCCGACGCCCGCCAACTGGCCCAGCAAGCTACGGAGCTTCTTGTCGAAGTAAAATAAATCGGGCAGGAAAGGAACAAGAGGCTTCCGGTGCTGTTCCGGCAATAGGAGGCGGAATGTGCGGAATGTCCGGGGGCCTTGCCCCGCCTTTCTCCCCACCGGCTGTGTCCGGGGTCTTTTTAATCAAAGGCTTTGGGCGGCGGGGGTAATCGGCCGACGAGGTTGGCCGGGGTAAGTCGGCCCGCCTTCGTGTAATCAAACGGTTGGAAACCCAGTTTCAGCACGGGGCTGTCCGGCCGGAGGCGAAAATCACCCTTTTCCGGATTCACAAAACCGGGATCGGCCACGATGGAATTCGGATCCTGCTGTCGCTGGGCCTGCCACTGCGCAAGGGAAAGATTCCCGGGGAAAAGCACCGGTTTTCCTGCGGCGTTCCAGTAGCAATTCCGATCCATCCGGAAGTTGTTGTCGTTCCAATTGCTGCCCAGGAGCACGCCCTGGGTCCAATAGACGATATTCCGCTCAAAATAGAAGGAGATGTGCGGTTCGGTGCGGGTTCGCTGGAGTTGCTGCTCCAGGGCAAAGGCGAAGATGTTGTTTTGGATGCGGTTTTCCCGGCCGTAGTGCTGGTGGAATCCGCCGGTTTTGGTTCGATAGACCAGGTTGTTTTCCATGACGATCTGGGAGGAACCTTCGTCGGTATAGAGGCCCCAGCCGCCGTAGCTATAGCTTTGGACGTCGTGGATGTGGTTGTTGTTTACCACCGTGCCAGGCGAAACGCCCAGGGTATAAACGCCGCCCATGTCCGAAAGCACCCCTTGGCCGATCGTGTGGATGTGGTTGAAAAGAATCCGGTTATGGTGCGCTCGGCTGGGAGCATAGCCCCACACCCAACCGACCGAAACGCCCGTATAATAAAAATCATAGATGTCATTATGTTCAATAAGGTTGTGCGGGCTATGGCCGATCCAGACGCCCACGGCCGCCGGATGCAATCGACCGCCAAAGGCGATGGTGCAGTCTCGAACGGTAATATGGGAAACTTCTTCTTCGTCGTTGGCCGGCTGGCGGGAGGCTTCGCCCCAGGAGGCCAGCCCGGCATGGCCAATCTTCACCCCGCCGCCGCCCAGGTCGATCATCTCGCACCGCTCGACCCGGACCTGCCGGCAGCCCAAGCCGAAAGCCATCGCATACTCGCCCGTATGCCGCACAGTGCAACCTTCCAAGACGATCTCCCGGGCGCCCAGAGCGGCAATGGCCGATCCCAGCCCCACCTCCGCTTGCGCATGGCGAACCCCACCGGCCGGATACGTCCAATTGGTGTGCGCAAACTCTAAACCCAGGAACTGAACATATTGGACCCATTGCCGCTCCGCTACGTTGCCGGCCAAGACCAAAAGCCGATCCAGCCGGGGTGCGACGACCACCGCCGACTCGGGCGTTTCGCCCGGCTTGGGCAAATAGGTCAACTGTCCGGTCTGCCGGTCCAGGTAAAACTCGCCCGGTTCGCTCAAGGCGTCCTTGACGTTAAAGAGCAGATACCGATGGCCTTCAGGAAAGGCCCCCCAGTAACTGGCGCCCACCGACGGCCCAGCCAGGGTAACAATCTTTTGCTCCTGATCCACGGCGGCAATCCGCAGCCGAGATGCCGACCACTGATGAAAGCCTAGTAGTTCCACCTCGCTGCCGGCCCAACTGGCCCGAATGTCTTCGCCCCGGAAACCGAAACGGTTATGCCCGTGGGGAGCCACATCGGGCGTGGGCGGCACTTGCTTGGCAATGGTGTAATAACCTTTTTTGGGCAGCCGAGGCGTGAACCGGCGCTGATCGTTGACGAAAAGCTGTTCAAATATCCATTTACCCTCTTTCACTTCGGGTAGTTGGAGGGTCCAGCGTCCGTCGGGTTCCACTTTCCAACCGGCCAAGCGTCGGCCGCCGCTGAGGATCGGCCGTTCGGCCGGATAGGCCTCGTAGATGACCGGGGCCTGGGCGGTGCCGGAGTCAGCCGGTTCCAAGACCCAGGTGTTTGCCAGTTCATACAGGCCGCCTCGGAAGGCCACCCGGATGGGTCGGTTTCGGTTCGGCTCAGCCGATTTGAGTTGCCAAACCAGTTGGGCGGCCTTTTGCGGGCTGGCCAGTGGGCCGTCGGTCCGATCGGCGTTGGGCGCCGGCAGCCGACCGCTCCAGGCGTCGTTGCCGTCGGGCGCCACATACAGATCGGCCGAATATCCGGCCGGTTTTGCCTCGGGTTTTTCCTCTGCGCAGGCATAGTGTAAATGTACATATATTCCCATTGCCAGGACCAAAACCATCCCAATCCGCCATCGACTCTCCCGATGCATCTTCCTTCTCCTTCGAAAAAAGATAACCCTCTCCATGCCCGGCCTGGCATGGAACGAAAAACACTGGTAAACGGTAAACCAACGGCCAGGCTCGGCCGCCGCTCCAGGGAAGGTTTCTCCAGGTGACTGTATCCTCCCAGCGATGTTTAACCCTTCCGTGGCGAAGGGGCCTGTCCGGGAGATACAGTCAAATGAAGGTGGGATTCTGGCCGGTGAGTTAACGGAGGCAACTGGCTTTCATTTCGGCAGGGGGGAACATTTCCGACAGGCGGAAACCGCGGCTCTGTTCTGCCGGGAAAGACCGGTCCACTACGGACAGGCCCACACAGAGGGATACTGGTCCTGCCGCTTGGGCGGGCAGGCGTCGGCCCATCGTGCCGCTTCCACCGGGCCGAACAGTTCCGGGAAAAACCAACACTCCGATTGTACTCTCCCCACACGAAGATGGGAAGAGGCAATCGGACGGGTTGAAGAGAAAGAAAGGGAAAAGAACAGTTCCCTATCGGGTGATCGGGTCCCGATAGGCTTGCCAGGGGCGCTGGGCCAGGTTGCTGTAGCCGGTCGGATAGACCCGGGGATCGATGAAGGGCTGCCTGGAGTTGGCGCCGGGCGTGGGGGGCCGAACGGAACGGGCCTGATGCCCTTTGCCGCATTCCGAACAGCCGGGCCGAGCCGGCGGCGCAGGAGTCGGCGCTACAGCGGGTTCCGTCTCCATCGGGATGCCCGAAGAGACGCCGCCTGGAAAGAGATTCGGATACATGCTGCTATAGCCAGTGCCCCGCGGGGAGCCCGTCCACTGGCCATAGCCATCGCACGGATCGCAGCAATCGGGCGGATCGGCAACCCAGGGGCTCCAATAACGCTCGCCGCAGCCGGCAAAACCCGGGCCATAAGGCCACCAGAGGCGAGCAAACAACCAACTTAACGGGCCGGGATAATAGGCGGCCGGTGCCGGCGGCGTCGGCAGACAGCCTTGACAGGCTAAATCGGCCTCGGTCTGCCGCCTGGCTGGGTTGCCCAACCCAGCCCCCCAAGGCTCCGCCTCCCAACAGGACTGGCCGCATTGGCTTGGATCACACGGTGGAAACCAAGGGCGCAAAGGCCGCTGCGGCCCCGGCCCACAGCATCCCCCGATCAAAACCAACATGCCGACCAAAGCCCAGATCAACACCGTCTCAGGCCGACGAAAAATCCAACGTCTCATCGTTTCTATCCTACTGGAAAAGGTCTGCTCGTGGGGTAACCGTTCGTCTGTCTCTGGAGGCTTTTGCGGCGTCCTTCCCGCGAAAGCGGGAACCGAGGCTTCTCTGGGCGGCCCCCGGCGTATCACTGCCACGGAAGCCCCGGTGTCACTGCCTGCGCACGCAGGAATCCAGGCCTCTTTGTATGTCACTGCCTCCGCACGCAGGAATCTAGGCTTGTTCCCACACAAGGGGGAATCCAGGTTTATTCCCGCGCAAGGGGGAACCCAGGGAACATGGACTTTTACTTCTTTCTGGACTGCCGCTTTCGCCGCAATGACACGAAAGTGCGTCCCCTCACCCGGCCTGCCTGAACGGCTCACCCCGCCTCTGGACGGCCAAGGGAGAGGGAATAACCCCGGGGCAGGCCATTCAAGTTTCCTGATCGGAATTCCTTCTCAGGACGTTATCGGCTGAACGATCGGCATAATCAAGAAAAACGGAATTTTTACCAGCCTTTTTCTATTTTTTGCTGTTTTTCCATTTTTCTTAGATTTCCAAAAGTTAGAGTTTTAGAAGAGGGGATACCTCGTTCAGGAAAACCCCGGTCCTTTAAGGGTATAGAGGGAACCCTTTTCCAGGGGGTGTTCGATACTCCGCCCCCTGCCATTCGGCTGCCTTATAAGGTTAAGAAAAACCGTGGTTTTTGGGTAAAAAACATCTTGCAGCAGGAGGTGCACCCGTGAGACTGTTTCGAGCCCGCAAAGATGTCGCTGTTCAGACATTTATTTTGAAGCTGGTCAACAACAACTGCTCGGAATTGCAGCGGTTGATCGAAGGTCCCCGGCTAGAGCATCGGGTCAATATGACCGT
>Ga0272448_1000794_pt1 | contig 45553 bp, 35 predicted proteins | sample YNPCB0191_FD_202220 | JGI IMG/M metagenome (GOLD analysis project Ga0272448, IMG submission 202220) | Hot spring sediment microbial communities from Yellowstone National Park, WY, United States - YNP-CB-019-1 | ecosystem: Environmental > Aquatic > Thermal springs > Hot (42-90C) > Sediment... | reverse complement strand
ACGGGGTGAAGAATCAGGTGCCGGATCAACGGAAAAAGAATGATTTTTCCGAGAGAACAAACGCGGGATGAGACGAGGAGCGAAAATCGGAGGATTGGATTAGCACAAAATACTTGACAGACCCGCGTACAATCGTATATGTAGACGGTTTTAACCTCTACAAGGGATTATTGGAACACTCCCCCTACAAATGGTTAAATTTGGAAGCACTTTTCCGTACAATCCTCCCAGGGACGGTCCAGTTGGAGCTCATCCGCTTCTTCACTGCACAGGTGAAACCATTCAAAGATCCTCAGCAGCCCTTCCGACAGCAAATCTACTGGCGTGCCTTGCGCTCATTAGGGACGGTTGAAATCACCGAAGGCTTTTTCAAGGTGAAAGAACGTGTGCAGATTCGTGTCATTCCTCCTCTCCCCGATGGTACTTCAGTGGTTACAACACGGATTTCAAATGAGAAAGGGTCGGATGTAAACCTTGCCAGTTACCTATTGCATGATGCTTTTCATGCGCGTTATGAATTAGCGGTCATCGTCAGTAATGATGCAGATTTCATCGTTCCAGTACAACTGGTGAAGAATGATTTCGGAAAAACTGTTTGGCTGCTCAAACCGCGCTCTCATCAGAGTTCAGATTTAGAGAAATATGTCGATCATATTCTGCCACCCATTGATGCACCCACCTTGGCAGCCTGTCAGTTTCCTGATCCTATTCTTCTGCCTAACGGTAAGACACTTCGCCGACCTGCTGAGTGGGATCCAGCTCTCTACACCCCCCAACCAATTGCTCTTTCAACGAAAAGCTAACAGATCCGCGGCAACAGATCCCCCGCGGGCACGTCCAGAATGCGTAACGAGCCCAGTGGGGTGCGCAGGTGGACGCGGGCGGCGGGGGTAGGTTGCACGGTGCCGATGATGGCGGCGTCCTGGCCGGCGGGGTGGCTATGGAAGGCGGCCAGCGCAGCATCGGCGGCATCGGCGGGAACGATGGCGACCATCTTCCCCTCGTTGGCCACGTGCAGCGGGTCGATACCGAGCAACTCGCAGGCGACGCGCACGTCGGCGTGCACGGGGATGCGCTCCTCCTCCACCTCGATGCAGACTGATGAGGCTGCCGCCAGCTCGTTGAGCACAGCAGCCAGCCCGCCGCGGGTGGGGTCGCGCAGGCAGTGCACGTCGGGCACGGCGTCGAGCAGGCCGGCGACCAGGCCGGCGAGCGGGGCGCAATCGCTGCGGATCTGCGAGGTGAACTGCAAACCCTCACGGCTGGTCATCACCGCCATGCCGTGGTCGGCCAGTGTGCCGGAGAGGAGCACGGCATCGCCGGGCTGCGCGCGATGCGGCGCCGGCAGCGGACGATGCTCCGGCAGCAGCCCGATGCCCGAGGTGGTGATGAAGAGCCGGTCGGCGGAGCCGCGCGGCACCACCTTCGTATCCCCAGCGACGATGCGCACCCCCGCCGCGCGCGCCGTCTCGCCCATGGAGGCGACCAGCTTGGACAGCGTAGCGATCTCCAGCCCCTCCTCCAGGATGAACGCCGCACTCAACGCCAGCGGCATGGCGCCGGCACAGGCGAGGTCATTGATGGTGCCGCACACCGCGAGCTTGCCGATGTCGCCGCCCGGGAAGATGAGCGGGTCAATGACAAAGGAGTCGGTGGTGAAGGCCAGCCGCCCCACCCCACCCTCCAGCACCGCCGCATCCGCCATTTGGCAGAGGACGTCATTGGCAAAGTGCGGCAGAAAGACCTCCCGCAGCAGGTCGGCACTCTTCAGACCGCCCGCGCCGTGGGCGAGCAGGATGATGTTGTCGCGCATACTACCTCGTGGCACGGCCATCCTGGCCGTGTGTCGCATGGGCTTCCAGCCCATGCGTGCGTCGCCCCGACTTCCAGTCGGGGCACGTGAAGAACAATTACTCTACGCGCCTCGGCTGGAAGCCAAGGCGACGGTCGCATGAGCTGGAAGCTCATGCGACTCACGGCCAGGATGGCCGTGCCACATACCGATACTCCGCCGCACAAGCACCCTCGCTTGAGACCATGCACGGGCCGAGGGGGTGGGCGGGGGTGCAGGCGGTGGCGAAGGCTTGGCAGTCGGCGGGGCGCTGGCGGCCGGTGAGGATGCGGCCGCATTCGCAGATGGAGGGCGTGCTCACCTCGTCCGGCGCGGCGGGGACGAAGCGGGTGGCGTCGTGGGCGGCGAATGTCTCGCGCAGGCGCATGCCGCTGCCGGGGATCACCCCCAGACCACGCCACTCCGCATCCTCCGGGGTGAAGACGCGCTCCACGCACGCCATGGCCGCCGGGTTGCCTTGGCGGGAGACGGCACGCGTGTACTGGATCTCGACCTTCGCCTCGGCGCGGTTCACCTGGCGCACCAGCATCCAGATGGCCTGTAGGATGTCCAGCGGCTCAAAGCCGGTAACCACGCAGGGGATACCGTGCTCCCGTGCGATGGGTTCGTAGGTTTCGCTGCCGATGATGGCGCTCACGTGGCCGGGGCAGATGAAGCCGTCGAGGGCGATCTCCCGGTCACTGGCCAGCATCTGCAGCGCCGGGGGGATGACCTTGTGCGCGCAGAAGAGGAAAAAGTTCGCCACGCCCAGCCGCTGCGCCTCCGTCACCGCCAGCGCTACCGCCGGCATGGTGGTCTCGAAGCCGACGCCGCAAAAGACCACGCGGCGCTCGGGATGCTGCCGGGCAAGCTCCACCGCATCCAGCGGCGCATAGACCACACGCACATCGGCGCCGCCGGCGCGCGCGGTCTCCAACGTGGTGGTGCTGCCCGGCACGCGGAGCATGTCACCGAAGCTGGCCAGCGTCACGTCGGGCTGTGTGCCCAGTCGGATGAAGGCGTCGATCTGCGCCTGCGGGGTGACGCACACCGGACATCCCGGCCCGGAGATGAGGCGGATGGTTTCCGGCAACAGCGCCTTGAGGCCGTAGCGCGCGATGGCCATGGTGTGCGTGCCGCAGATCTCCATGAACTGCATGGGGCGCACAGCCTCGCGGTGGATGCGCGCGGCGATCTCCCGGGCCAGCGTGCTGTCGCGAAATTCGTCAATCAGCCGCATCGGCGATCTCCTTGAGCAGCCGCAGCGTCTCCGCGGCTTCCTCGGCATCCACCCGTTCGATGGCCAGCCCGGCATGCACCAACACGTAATCGCCCATTGCCAGCTCGGGAAGGAAATCCACCCGCACCGAGCGCGTCACGCCGGCCTGTTCCACCAGCGCCGTGGCACCGGTCACTTCTATCACTTTCATGGGAACGGCTAAACACATGATATTGCAAACCTCCGCGTAGCCACCACTGCTTGCCCCAGCGACAGCCCGCCGTCGTTGCACGGCACCTGGCGATGCTGGTAGACGGCAAAGCCCAGTGCCCCAAGCTTCGCCTCCACCAGCGCGCAGAGCCGCACGTTTTGAAAGACACCACCGCTCAACGCCACCTGTGTCAGGCCGGTGGCGTCGCGCAGACGGGCACAGACGGCGACGGTCATCCCGGCGATGGTGGCGTGGAAGCGGGCGGCGATCACCGGGCGGTCAACATCCCGCTGTAAATCGTCCAGCAGCGCCATCACCAGCGGTGCCGGTTCGAGCTGCCACACCCCCAGGGCATCCTGGGCCAGGTGGAACGGGTATACCCCGTCATCCGGCGCATTAGACATAACTTCCAGCTCGATGGCCGCCTGCCCTTCATAGCGCACCTCGGTGCAGACCCCGAGCAAGGCGGAGACGGCATCGAAGAGCCGGCCCATGCTGGAGGTAGCCGGCGCGTTCAGCCCGCGTTCGAGTTGCGCCGCGACGATATTCGCCTCCAGTGCGGTCATGCCGGGCACCCGGCGCGCGGCCTCCTCCGGTGACATTCCCTCGCGCAGCAGCAGGCCCAGCGCGATGCGTCCCGGCTTGCGGATGGCCGCTTCCCCGCCGGGAAGGGCGAACTCCGCCAGGTGCGCGGCACGGCGGAAGGTGTGGTACTCCGTGAGGAGAAATTCGCCACCCCAGATGCCACCGTTGATGCCGTAGCCAGTGCCGTCGAAGGCCACGCCGATGACCGGGCCGATCAGCCGGTGCTCAGCCATGCACGCGGCGATGTGCGCGTGATGGTGCTGCACCCCGCAGTGCGGCACGCCGGCGAGGCTGTGCGCGTAACGGGTGGCATGGTAATCAGGATGGAGGTCGTGCGCGACTACCTGTGGCTGCACCTGGTAGAAGTCGCAGAAATGCCGCACTGCCAGCTCGTAATGGTGCAGCGTGACGGCGTTCTCCAGATCGCCGAGATGCTGGCTGAGCAACGCGGTGACGCCGCGGGTGAGGCAGAAGGTGTTCTTCAGGTCGCCGCCGCATGCCAGCACCTGCGGCAGTTCCTCCGCCAGTTCAATAGGCACCGGCACATAACCGCGCGCGCGGCGAATGAACATGGGCCGGCCATCACGCACACGCACCACCGAGTCGTCGCAGGCCATGTGGATGGGGCGGTTGTGCCCCAGGAAGTGGTCGGCGATATGCCCCAATCGCGCCCGCGCCTCCTCATCCCGGTAGGCGATAGGCTCATCACTCAGATTGCCGCTGGTCATCACCAGCGGGCCGCCGAATTCGTCCAGCAGCAGCGCGTGAAGAGGGGTGTAGGGGAGGAAGAGGCCGAGGGTATTGAGGCCGGGCGCCACCGACGGCGCCAGGCCGTACCCCGCCTCCACCGGGCACAGCACGATGGGGTGCGCCGGCGAGTGCAGCAGCGCCAGCGCGGGCGCGTCGATTGCGCACAGCCGGCGCGCGGTGGCTTCGTCCGGGCACATCACTGCGAACGGCTTGCCCGCACGGCCTTTGCGCGCGCGCAGCGTCTGCACCGCCGCTTCGTTCGCCGCGTCGCAGGCCAGGTGGTAGCCACCCAGCCCCTTGATGGCGATGATCTTCCCGGCGCGCAGCAAGGCGACGGTGGCGGAGATCGCCTCGTCATCCGGCAGCGCCTGGTCATCCAGCGTAAGGTGTGGGCCGCAGACCGGGCAGGCATTGGGCTGGGCGTGGAAGCGCCGGTCGCGAGGATTCTCATATTCCGCCCGACAATCGGGGCACATGGCGAAGCCGGCCATGGTCGTCAGCGGGCGATCATAGGGCACCGCGCGGATGATGGTGAAACGCGGGCCGCAATTTGTACAGTTGGTGAACGGGTAGCGGTAGCGGCGGTTATCAGGATCGCGGATATCGGCCAGGCATGCGGGGCAGAGGCAGACATCCGGCGGGATGCTCGCGTTCACCGATTGCCCCTGCTCGCTGTGGCGAATTTCGAATCCCGTCTCACCGCACAGCGGCAACGACTCCTGCGTCATCCCGGCGATTCGCGCCAGCGGCGGCGCCTCCCGGCGAATCCCCTCCAGGAAGCGCGTCAGCGCCGCTGCCTCTCCCTCCACCTCGATCAGCACGCCGTCGCCGGTATTGCAGACCCATCCGCCCAGCCCATCGCGCCGGGCCAACTGGTAGATGAACGGGCGAAAGCCGACACCCTGCACCGTGCCGCCGATGACAATGCGCCAGCGACAACGCTCAGTAGCAGTCGACTCAAGCCATCCCGTCTTCCCCATGATAGGTATAGTGTACCCTATTCAGTGGGAAGTGTCATGGCGATGCGGTTTGTGAGGATTCGGAAGGGAGTTACGCGTCTCGCGTGTCTTCAGAAGACTCTTCCGGCAGATCCGGGGATGGCTGCTCTTCCTGCAGGCGAATCACCCGTTCAATGCCGCGTGTAATGCCGAAGCCGAAGAATCGGGGCAGGAATGGCGTCACGCTTTGCACGCGCTCTTCATGCGGTTCCTGGTGATCCATGGTGTATACACTCCCTGCGGATCCCGCGCGCCTCGGGGAAGAGCGATCGGTGTGCCGGTAAAATCGTGGCTGGCTCGCTGGTCAACCCACCATCATATTGTTCTACGGGTACCCTGTTGCTTTTCGTCATAAACGGAATCTGGAAATTTATCGTGGCTTCCATGTGGCACATGATCTACGGCAGCGCATCCACCCCGGCGGCCCACTCGAGCTGCGCCAAGGCTTTCTGGTAGTCGCCGAGGGCGGTGAGGTATTCGGTGTTCACCGCGCGCAGGGTGCGGCGGGCTTCCAGCACTTCCAGGTAGCTGGTGGCGCCTTCCTGGTAACCAAGCAGCGCCATCTGCGACAGTTTCTCCGCGGGCGTGAGGATCTGCTCGCGATATTCGCGCACCTGCGCTTCAGCGCTGCGGGCGCTGATGAGCGCAAGACTGATATCAAGCCGAACGGCATTCCGCGTTTCTTCCAGGCGCTTCTCCGCAACACAGACATTGGCTTCCGCCCGCGCACGCTCAGCCTTGGCATACCCCCAATCGATCAGTGGAATGGTGATGGCCAGCCCGACGCCGCCGGAGCCGAATTCGTCACCCTGGATAAATTGGAGGGCCAGATCAGGACGCCGCAACGTGCGCGCCATCTCAACCTCACTGTGTGCGACATCGATCCCCGCACCCGCTTGCGCCATCTCCGGGCGCTGCGCCAGTCCGCATTTCAGCAGCAGATCTTCTTGCAACGCCAGAGGGGTGAAGGTCAACGCATCGCTGAGGTTCAATGGCGTCGCGGGCGGGCGTCCCATCACGGTGTTGAGTGTGGCATCTGCCTGGGAAACGGCCGCTTTCGCGCGCACCAGTTGCTGACGCATGCGGGCAAGCTCCATTTCCGCCTTCATGGCCTGTGCAGCGGGGGCATTGCCCAATTCCACCTGCCGTTCGGCGGCCTTCACCAGCGTCTCGGTCAACTGTACATTATCCGCATCGAATGCCTGCAGTGCGCACGCCTGCACCGCGCTCCAGTAGGCTGTTTTCACATTGCGGACGACATCGCGCCTGGTAACCACGGCACCGGCCATCGCGACGCGCATCTTGCCGGCGGCAATCCGAGACCGCGCCTGCTTGACCCCATTGGTTTCCAGTGGCTGGGCCATGAAGAGCGTCTGATCCGCCCCGGTTTCGCCGATAAGAGTCGGGGTAATGACAATCAGTGGATTGGGCAGTACCCGTGCCGCGCGCGCCGCGGCGGCGGCCGCCGTCACCTCGCATTGCGCCGCCTGCACCACCGGGCGGTTCTCCAGCGCAATGGAAATCGCCGCCTGCAATGAGAGCGGCGGCACCTCTTGCGCGGCTACGACGACAGCGGCAGCAAATCCCATCAGTACGGCTAGCATAAACCGGGAAGTTGTCCGCATACCCTCACCTTCTGGTGAGATCATACAGGACCGTGGGCTTCATATCCGTACAAACCACCCCCAACTGCCGGCGGCTGGCGGGTAAATCGCATAACTGTACCGCGCGTATAAGTGGCACGGGCTTCCAGCCCGTCAGTCGCATGAGCATCCTGCCCATGCCGTATATTAGTTTTGGTTACGCGACTAGGCTGGGAAGCCGAGACGACGGGCATGGGCTAGAAGCCCATGCGACACACGGCCAGGATGGCCGTGCCACGTGAGGGGAATTGTCCCCGAAATCCTATGAGAGCACCTTGCTCTGTACCCGACCATATGTCGTTTTTGAGCATGAGCATATGTAAGAGCATGCGCATGAGTCGCAGGGATGTTGACACCTGTCGCTGGCGCAGGCTATGGTATAGTACCTAGCGATTTCCTATGGGGCATGATGAGCGATGCTGAGCGCATGACAGCCGAAGAGCCGATCTCCGTTTCCACCGCCGAGGCGCGCAACCGGCTGGGGGAGTTGATCGACCACGTGGTCAGGAGCGGGGAGCGGGTGATGATCACCCGCTATGGGGAGCCGCGCGCGGTGCTGGGACCGGCAGAAGCGGCGCCAGCAGCACGTTCAGCACCGGCGGCGACCCCGGCAGCGGGGGATTACCTTCCGCCAGCACTGGAGAGCATTCCGGCAGCACCCGAGCGGCTGGTGACGATGAAGGACGTGGCGCGGCAGTGTGGGGTGACCGTTGCCACCGTCTCGCGCGCCTTCAATCCATCCGCCTGCCACCTGGTGCGCCGGGAACTGCGGGCGAAGATCCTGGCTGTCGCCCGCGAGATCGGCTATGACCCGCAACAGCAGATGACCGCCCGGCGGCTGGCGGCGCGGCGTGGCGGACAGCGGGTGCTGAACCGCTCGGTACTGGTCTGCGCCACCTTCGAATCGATGACCGATCCCTACACGCACCGGATGCTCGGTTCACTGCTGGAAGAGCTGACGATGCAGCGCTTCGATGTGCTCTTTTACCGCACCACCGGCCCACTGCCGCAAAGCGTGCTGCGCGGAGATGTCGATGGGGCGATCATCATGGCGACGCATCAGGCGCAGGAACTGCGGGAGGCGCTGCTCGCCACCCCGGCATTCGGCAACCGCCCGATTGTGACCTGCATTGTGCCCACCGATGGCTGCCCCGCCGTGCTTACGGATGATCAGCATGCGGGCTATCTGCTGGTCGATCACCTGCTGCGCCTGGGCCACCGCCACCTGCTCTATTGTTATGATCACGCCGTGCCGCCCCATAGCTGGCGCTTGCAGGGATACCGGCAGGCTTATCGCGAGCACGGTTTGCACGCAGACGACTATCTCTATCTCTTCGACTGGATCACGTTGTATTCACAGCCGCTCGTGCCGTTTCTGCGCGACCATCCGCAGATCACCGGCATCCTGGCACCTAACGATCCCAGCGCGGTACACTTCTACCGCCAGCTCACCGAGGCCGGGTATGCTGTGCCCGGTGACTACAGCCTCACCGGTTTCGACGATACCCAGGCGATCCCCGGTCCCAGCGGGGAGAATATCCTCACCACGATTCGCTCCCCGTTGGAAAGCATCGGCCTGGCCACTGCCCGGCTCTTTCTGCAACAGCTCTTCCGTGAGACCGCCGATGATGTGCTTTCCGTCTGCCTGCCCACCGAACTCATCGTGCGCGGGTCGACGGGCAAGCCCATGCCTTGAAGCGTTTGGTGACAAAACCGAGCGCGATGACTGGTACAAACATGCCAGTGTGACGTTCTTTATGTTGAAATACTCTTACTGGTATTGCTATAATAAGCGTCATCTAAACATTACAATGCTGGCGGTGTTTCAGACGTACTCCGGTTCTGAGTGTCTTTTCATCAGTCAGTATTGCGGTGTTTTGTGTGAAAAGAACTACAAAGCCAGACCGTAGATAGGCGCTGACCCCGGGGAGAGCATCGATGGCAAAACAGATCCTGCTCGTTGAAGATAACGAGGATATTCGCGTACTGGTCAAACTGATCCTCGATGACGCCGGCTATACCGTGCTGCCTGCCGAAAGCGGGGAAGATGGATTACGTCTTTTGCAGGATCAGCCGATCGATCTGGCCATTCTGGATATCATGCTGCCCACCATCAACGGCTGGGAAGTTTGCCGGCAAATTCGCAACACCCCCCGCCTCGCCCACCTCCCCGTGCTCATCTTCACCGTGCGCAGCGAGCGGCTTGACCGCAGCAAACCCGAGCGTGATCTGGCTGATGGTTTTCTGAATAAGCCCTTTGAAAAGCAGGAATTGCTGGAGGCGGTGAAGCAGATGCTCGAGCGGGAAAAGCAGCCGTTGTAGACTTTGACGCACAAACCACAAAGACACAAAGACCACGAAGAGATTTATCTTCTGCTGTAGATGAGGTGGCTTGCAGGATTTTTGCTTCTCCGGTATGTCCGACGAACCATAATGGGAACACGAGATAACCCGTGAGAGGGTGAACATACCGGATTGCCATCTTCCTGTGACGCGGCCTCGTGTCAATACCGGAAAGCTAATGGTGCAATATTGCCGCCCCATCATGCTGTTTATCAACCCGATAATGCATCCAATCAGGCACAAAATGAGGCCGGTGACGGCTTGTTTCGGGTTGGTGGATTCCAGCCCCTGGGTGCCCAGGATGGCGCCGATGACGCTGATGGGGAGGCCGATGAGCGGGATGATCCAGGTGAACAGGCCGATGATGCCCAGCACGAAGGCAGCGACGGCCTGGCCATTTTTCACTGGATTATCTGCGCCGGATGGAGAGCGGAAATGTTTGATGACTGCGACAATCCCCGCTCCGATGCAGCCGCCGATCCCTCCCCAGATCGCCCCGGCAATCATACCCGCGTGCAGGGTAACCGTGGGGACAACCGCCAGCACCAGGCAGACCACCGGTATCACCTTTTCCCATGCTTCCGGTTCAGCGTTCTGCCTGGCAGGCGCACGTGCAGGCTGCGGGGGGCGGACATTTGGCATCGGTCTGGCCGCAGGCGGCATTGGCGGGGGCGGCTGTGACTGTTGCGCCGTGGCTGTCGCCGCATTATTCCCCAGCCGGGCACAGCGCGGGCATTCCGTCGCAAAGGGGTCCATCATATATCCACACTTCGGACATTCCATCACTCACCTCATGATAAGGGGGTAATCCACAAGGAGCTAAGGAGCTATTGTTATGCTATTACGGCAGATTAGACTGCTTTCCTTTCGAGAAGGCCAGAGAATTTATGGTACAACATCAATCGCGCACATTATCGTGGTCCGGTCAATTCCGTCAGGTGGCTTATATTGTCCATAAGCGCGGAATCCGGCTCGGCCACCATCAGATAATATGCCTCGTTGCCGGTGCGCGCTTTGTAGGATTCCAGCGTGTTGATGATGGATTTCACGCGCTGCGGGGTATCGTAGGGGCCGTTGATGTAGAATGGCACCCCATCCTTGCCGAATTGGAACGTCGCGTCCTCGTCCGCCGTGAAGCCGGAGAGGATTTCCGAGCAGGTTCGGTAATCCGGATGCGGGAAGAAGCCGAGAGATTTCGACCAGGCGACCAGGTCGAGGATGTATTTCTTCACATACCCCGGCGTGGATTCCTGCAACTCTTCGCGGGAACCGATTTTGAGGAGAAAATCCCGGTAGCCCGCATAATCATAATAAAACGGGAAGCAGTCCTTCACCCCCAGGCAATAGTGATCGCAGAGGAAATCCACGCCAACAATCGCCCCGGTCATAGTCTTCCGCGCCAACACCACGGAGCCCATGCCGCTGTCTGCGATATTGACGGGAAAAAATGCCTGATAGAGCGGGCTGCCGAAGTACATCTGAATCGTTTTCTTATTCATCGTTCACCTCACAATGCTCATGCACGTTATGAGCATGGCATATCATACATGATTGTTCCGAAAAAGACAGCAGCCGTCAAGAGGTAATGGATGGTATGCCGGGCGGGCGGTAACCTGGCGGCGCCCCCACTCTGACCAGTGCGTGAAAATCGGATTTGCTGTATCATGTCAGACGCGTCCGACAAGTCTGACTGAAAATATTTGAACCAGAACTGTCCCAACGGAGGATTTCCACTGACGACTGCACTGCCGCCCGCGACGGGTAAAGCTGATCTGAAAAATATGCTTCCAGAGGAGTTGACCGCACTGCTGACGGCGCAAGGCGTGCCGGCGTTCCGTGGGAAGCAAGTCTTCGCCTGGCTGCACCGGCGGCTGGTGACGGAGGCGGCGGCGATGACTGATTTACCCGCCGAGTTGCGCGCCACCCTCGCCGAGCGCTATGCCATCACCGCGCTGCGCGCCGAACAGACGGCGAGCGCACCAGACGGCACCACGAAATACCTCTTTGCGCTGGCGGATGGGAACACGGTGGAGACGGTCTACCTCCCCGAGGCAACACGCGCCACGGTGTGCGTCTCCACACAGGTGGGCTGCGCCTTCGGCTGCACGTTCTGCGCCACCGGGCAGAGCGGCTTCACGCGCAATTTGAGCGCGGCGGAAATCGTCGATCAGGTGTATCGCATACAGGCCGCGTTGCCGGAGGGCACCCGCGTGAGCAACGTGGTCTTCATGGGCATGGGCGAGCCACTGGCTAACTACGACGCCGTGCTGCGGGCGGTGCGCCTGCTCATCCACCCCATGGGCCTCAACCTCGCCCAGCGCCACCTCACCCTGTCCACCGTCGGCGTCATTCCGGGCATCGAGCGGTTGGCCGGCGAGGGGCTGCAGGTGAACCTGGCCATCTCGCTGCACGCCCCCACGCAGGAAGGCCGCCTGCGCCTGCTGCCCATCGCGAAGAAATATGACCTCGATAGCCTGATGAGCGCGGTGCGCCAGTACGTGCGGAAGACGGGGCGCAAGGTGACCTTCGAATACACCGTGGTGCCCGGGAGCAACGACCGGGAGGAGGACGCCGACGCGCTGGCGCGCCTGGTGCACGGCCTGCAGGCACTGGTCAATGTCATCCCGCTCAATCCCACTACGGGCCTTCCCCGCGCTATGCAGCACCCGCCCGCGACGCTGCTGGCCGCCGCCGAACGCTTCACCGCCCTCCTCACCCGCCGCCACGTGGAAGCCGCCCTCCGCCGCTCCCGCGGCCAGGAAGTCGCCGGCGCCTGCGGGCAATTGCGGCGGGGACTGCCCTCGCGGAAAGGCTCGTGATTGTAACCATCAATGCGTAGTGGAATGGCATCCGTGCTATAATCAGCGCCCGGTCAGGGCTGTCCCCGCGCTTATACACCAGGTCTTATCAACGCGGTGGCAGCCTTGACCGAGCACTCTTGCTTAATCCGGGGTGCCAGTCGCTAACTTCTTCAATGAACCTCAGACGAGCTTTACCGCGAAGGCAGCCACCGAGCCCTTACTTCGCCAGATAATCCGTACAGACGATCTCCCGCTTCGGACGCTCCTCCGCCGGCTCCGGCGGGGGGATGAGCGTGCGCTCGCAGGCGTAGTACAGGCCCAGGCAGAGGAAGGCGAGCAGGAGAAGCACGCCGATGCCCGCGGTGATGTTGGCGATGCGGAGGTCGTAGATGAGCACGCCCCACTTGTCGAAGAGGTAGTTCCAGTCGTGGATGCCTTCCCCGCCATCGCCGCCGACCCCCACCAGCGGCAACTGCAATGCGCGCGCATCGCGCATGTAGACGGCGATATCGAGGAAGTTTTGCCCCACCCAGAAGAGCACCACGGCGGCGCTGTAGTACTGCCGGGCCAGGAAGAAGTAGCCGGTGAAGAGACAGGGCATGATCAACTGCGCCAGTGTGCCGCCCAGCACGTACAACGTTTCGTTGCCGAAAAGCTGGAAGAACATGTGCCCGAATTCGTGGATGAGCAGGTTCACCCCATGCAGGAAGTTGAACGCCTCATAGTGCAGCGTCCCAACCACCCCATACAAAAACAACGCCACCACACACCCCGCCCGCACCCATGCCAGCGGCGTCCAGGTGATCTGATATTGCGGCGTCGGCATATGCATACGCAGTTATTCCTCAGGAATATCTTATCGCAAAGCAGGCCGGCGGGCAATCCTGACGCAAGGTGAATTCATGCTCATGCTCAACAACGGTTCGAAATATCGTTGTTGAGCATGAGTAAGCGCATGAGCATGAGTATGACAACCAGGCGATATTAAGTTGACGCGGTACTTAGGTTAGTATCTGCGAGAACTGGCGTGCCGAGAAGGTCGCGCGTTCGTCGGCGGACATCGGAATCACATCATAGATCGCCAGCGCACGCGCCCAATACGCGCGGTAAATCGCCTCGCGATCGGGATTCGGACCGGCCATCGCGTAAAACTGCCGGGCGAACCAGAGCAGGTCCTGGCGGTACGTCTCCGGATCCGGGAAGAGGGGCAGGGTACATTCTGAGGTGTCTGCGGCCTCCAGGCGCGCGATCATCTCCGCGTAGACCGCGCGCAACGCCGCCTTTGACCACTGCTTCCGCGGGTAGTGCCCCCACCCCTGGACCACCTCGAACGTCTCAAAGAGCTCACCGAGGCGTGGATCGCCGAAGACTTGCGCGCAGAACTGCTGCGAGACTTGATCGGGGTCGGCGTCCGGGCACTGGAAGAATGCCCCTGCCGCATACAGCGAGAGCAGGTTTAGCTTCGGGGTCATGGTGTAGGACATGCCGCCCAGATAGGGCGCTGCCGCGCGTTCCTCGCGACGGCGGGCCGCCATGCGCGGCAAGCGCCAGTGCGGGTAGCAGATGAGTTCGCCTTCCGCCAGCGCGTAGTCCCAGGTGACAATGGCGTGCGTCTGTGCAATCTCGCGGGCATATGGGCGCGCATCGCCGCCCAGCCGGGGATATCCTTCGGAGTCAAAGCCCAGGTTGATCGCCACCATAGTATCGGCCGGAAATTCGGGCAGACGCTTGAGAAAATAGGTCATGGCGGCTTCGGCACGCGCCTGATCGCCGTTCCAGATGTGACAGGGGGTCTCCGGCGTGTTATTGCGTTCGTCGATGAGGACGGCCCATTCCCCCTGCCATCCCGGTGTCGCGCGCAGATCAGTGCCCCACCCGCTGAACGGCGTCCCCCAGGTGCCCACTTCAACACGTGCCGAGGGATTGATCTCCTTGATGAGCCCGGTGAGTTCCAGTGCCAGCTCCACAAACGTCTCATGCGTGCAGCCGTTGCGGTTGCAGCCGCCGGGATCGCCGGGGAAGATGCCCACGATGTCCGTCTCTGCCAGCGCCTGCACCCAGTGCCGCCATAAGGCGAGGAGCAGGCGTTTATCCTCGGGATCATGCGGGCAGGCGAAGTACCAGGCAGGCCCGATCGTATTGACGGTGATGAGGAACTTCGTCTGCAACCCCAACTCGTGCGCAATGGCTGTCACCTGGCGCATGGATGCGGCAAAGTCCGCATAAATGCCGCCGCCGGCCAGCGCCGGGCGATCCATCAGTGTGGGCGGCACCCAGTATTCAAAGCACGTGAAACCGAAGGCCTTCACCATCATGAGGAACCGCCGCCAGTCTTCGGACGACCAGCGGTTTGGCGCGCCGGGGTAGTACAGATTGGGATTCCAGGCATTCTGCAGGTGCTCGGCGAAGTTCACATAGCACGCCCGGTGGGTAAACGGCGTCAAGGTCATTGGTGTGGTTCTCCTTTTACCGGCGTAAACGCGTTACAATGGACCGAAATCGTTATATCACACCATTCTCCCCGATGCGCGTGTCGAGGAAGAAGTTATCCTGCAGCAGGGAGGGCATCGACACTTCGAGAATGAGCGCCGCGCCGATCCCGGTGAACGTATGCCCGACACCGGGCGGCATCGCGAGCACTTCCCCGGCATGCATGAGGAACTCCCCCTGGTCGGTACACATGCGAATCGTGCCTTTCACGACGGAAAAGGTTTCGTGCTTGCGGGCGTGGTGATGCCGTGGGCAGGACTGCCCATCGAAGAGAAAGAGATATTTGCCGCAATACCCGGCGTCAACCTCATTCGCAATCCAGAACTCCGTCTCCCCCACCCGCGCGAAATCATCCAGGCCGAAGTGTAGCATGAGTGGCTCAACAGGCGGCATGACCAGCCCCCAGTCAGCGATCTGTCGCTGCATGGCGGCAAGCCAGGTGTCGCGCTCCGTGCCCTGCAGTTCGACGGTATCGTATCGGCCCATAGATGCCCCTTCATCGGTGTATGCGATGCCATCCACATGGTGGATTTCCGCATCATTGCTGTGTTGATATGCTATAGTATAGCCGAACAGTGCAGCAAACCATATGGAGAGAAGTGAGGATTTATATGGACGATCTTTGCACGCTTGCCGGCCACTGCCTGGCATGGCTCGATCACGCTCCGCCCCCACGGGTGCGTTTTATCGGCATGACACCGGTCTTGCAGTTTACCAATCCGCCCGGGCCGCGGTTGGAAGTCTGTTATCTCGAACAGGGAACGGTGGATCACCTGCAGATCGGCGATCAGCGTGTCGCCATTCCCGAGGGGTGGATCAGCGTGCACAACCTCCATTTCGGCAATCAATCGCCACCGAAGACTGAGCGTGGCCGTATCTGGTGCCTCATTCTGGATGCCGTACAGGTGCCACCGGCACTTGCTTATCTCGGGCAGCGCCCTGTCTTTGCCGCGACTGCGATTCGGCAACCACTGGCATGCATTGGTCTCTTCCAGCGGCTACGACGCCTGTGCAGCCGGCGATTGGTGGCACAGGCGGGCTATGACCCGGCTGTTGTGATGTTTGATCCGACGGAGACGCCACAACAGGCCGGAAGCGCATGGCGTCTGAAGGGATTATTGCTGGAACTCTTCGGGGATATCCTCGATGCCGCCACCGAGTGCCACACCGGCATAACTACTGTGTCGGAACCGATTCAGCAGGCGCAGGCACTCATCGAAGAGCACTTTACCGATCCCACATTGAACCTGGCGCAGGTAGCGCAGTCTGTTTGCCTGAGTGTCGCCCATTTCGGCCGTCGTTTCACCAGGGAGATCGGCTGTGCGCCGATGGCGTATCTCCAGCAGTTGCGCTTGCGTGAGGCCGCCTTTCTCTTGCGACAAACCGGACAGCGGATCGATGCTATCGCGGAAGCTGTCGGCTACCACGACCCGCTGTACTTTTCCAAGCTGTTCCATCGCGCCTACGGCATGAGCCCGCGTGCCTTCCGCGCGACTGCGGTGCAGGAGCCTGGCACCGTCCATATCACGCGGATGTCGTGAACTGGTCACCTGTTGCACCGGGGTTGGCGGTGGACCCGCGCACAACCAGCGCCGTGGGAAGGGTGATCTGCTCCGGCGTGGGCGTCGCTGCGGCAATCTGGCGAAGGAGCAGTTCTGCGGCAGTGCGGCCGATCTCTTCCAGCGGGAGGTGGACGGTGGTAAGGATGTTGTCGCCAAATTCGTCGAGCAGCGGGTCGGTGTCGTCGAAGCCGATGATGCTCATTTCCTGCGGAATGCGGCAGCCGGTCTTGCGCAGCAGGTAGCCGATGCGGCGCCCCTGGATGTCGTTCTGGGCGAGGATGGCCGTGATCTCCGGGTGCTCGCGCAGATAGGCGAGAAACGCCTGGAGATACTCGGCGCGGAATCCGGCTTCCAGGTAGTCTGTGGTGGGACTGGGAATTGCCAGATGATGCGGGGGGATAATATTACCGAGGTAGCTGTGACACAAACAGGCATGATCTGCCGGATTCAGCCCGTATTCGTGCAGCGCTTGGGTGAGCCCGGCGAAGCGCTGGACATACTCCGGCCCCCAGTCCGGGTTGTAAAAATGGAGTATGTTGCGGTGACCGAGTTCCAGCAGGTGCCGTGTGGCAAGGTACGCGCCACGGCAGGAATCCGTGGTCACAGCGGAGCATCCGGGGAGTGGCGCAGTGAGCGAGACGACCGGCATGCTGTCGCCGCCCGGGGTTTCCCGCAGACGGTGCAGCAAGGTCGAGGGAGAGGAGCCATAACAGATCACCCCATCCACCTCGCCCCCGTCAAAAATGGGTGGAAATTCGCAGTCCGCTCCGTTGTATTGCACGATGACCAGCGCAAATTGACTGGTGGCGAGGGCATCCAGCACCCCCTGCACGATGGTGGCGAAATAGACCATGCGCTGGAACGCGCGGGGCATGAAGAGCGCGATGACGTGATTGGTCACCCGCCGACCATATCGACGCGCCACCAGCCGGCGCGCAGCCTGGTGGTTGGCCGGGTGATAGCCCATCTCCGCCGCGGCGGCGCGCACCCGCGCGATCGTCTCCGCCGTTAACCGCGCATCTCCCTGCAACGCCAGCGAGACCGCCTTCTGGCTAAGCCCGCAGCGCGCGGCAATATCGTGTTGTGTGACCTGACGCCGAGGTTTGTCTGTTGCTGCCATGGGTTTGCTGCTTTCTGATATCATCATACACCGGTGTACCGGCGAATAGCAACCTGAAGCGCGAACCTCCTGGTGAGCGGATGATAGATATGGTGGCGAAACGACGATCCGCTCACCAGGAGGTTCGCGCTCCAGAGGTGCTGATCCCGAAAACTTTTACAGTTTCCCTTGCCGCGTGACATGCGTAAGCTTGCTACCGCTGTCCTATCTCTTTGCCTCAGATCCCCTACCAAATCACGGGATTCTGCTGCCGGCACGTCTCCAGCACGGCGATGGTGTCGCGGACGCTTTCCGGGGTGATGGCCAGCGGCGCACCCTCGCGAATCGCCAGGGCGAGATTGTCGTAGAATTCACCCGAACCGCGTCCGGGTACCGGGGTAATCGTCTCTTCCTGCCACGGGAGCACGTCATCGTTGTCGTAGCGGCGGCCCGCGGCGGGGCCCTCCTGCATGGCGAGGGGCGGCGCGGCATGGGGATCGAACCATTTCACCTGTAAGCCGTCAGCACTGGAAACCAGGCCGCCATACGTACCGGCGAGGATCCACTCCGGTTGCGGCGTGGTGATGCAATACGAGACTTCCGCGTCGATCAGGACGCTATTCTCGCAGCGAAGCAGAATTTTACAATGATCATCGGCATCGCCGGGGGTGACGGTGCACTGGAGATCGCTGAAGATGTCGCGTACCGGGCTGGCAGCGAGTTGCAGGCACTGGTCCACGGTGTGCGAGCCCCAGACGTTATGCAGACCGCCCCCACGGGCCTTACGCATCACCCAGTCGTTGCGACGGAAGAAGCCGGTGCGGTGGCACTTGATCTCGACCAGCCGTCCCAGCCGCCCGGAGCGCACCACGTCGCAGAGCGCGCGAAAGGTTGGGTCAAAGCGGTAGGGGTGGAAGCAGGTCAACACGCGCTGCTGCGCGCGCGCGAGCGCGATCATGGCATCCGCCTCGGCGACGCTCTGGCACATCGGCTTGTCCACCGCCACGTGGAGACCGCGCTCCAGGCAGGCTAACGCCTCTGGCCCATGCCCGCCGCTCGGGGTGGCCAGCACGATTAACTCGCCGACCGGGTCGGCCAGAAAATCGTCGAACGAGGCAAAGGTCCGGCAGCCGATCTCCGCTTCGGCTTCCACGCGCCGCGCGGCCAGCGGTTCGATTACGCCGACCACGCGATAGGCGGAATGCTCCTTGAGGAGTTGCCGCCAGTGAATATCCCACCCGGCGCGGCCCAATCCGGCGATGACGGTGGTGATGGGAGGAGGTGTTGATGCCACGAGAACCCCTTATCTAGAAGGCTAACGCCTGTGAATTCTTACTCTTACTCTTTCTCGTACTCTTACTCCAAATCCTTCAGCACTGCTCCAGGGGTGCACGCTCAATTGATACGGTCAGATCGGTCGTACCTTGCCAGAACAGGCTGATGATCACCCATCGCTGTTCCCAGTAAATCAGTTGCATACTGCAGACGCCGCGACTAAACGGTGCCTCATCTGCAGGAGTATGGCAGGCTTCGTACATGCTCCAGACGTGGGCCATTGCCTGGTGAACCGTCACCTGGCGCTCTATCTCGCGCTCGAAAAATCCCCTGGCATAGCGCTGAGTCGCCTCATTCGCCGCATGGAAGCGCTGAAAATAGCCGTGCAAATCAAGTACCGACGCTTGATCAGCCGTCTTTTGATCGATAGGTAGGAAGCGCGCAGCGGGGTGGAAGAGGCGCTTGAGCGTCTCCCAATCCGGTTTGCCACCGGGAGGGAAACAGATCGCCCGGTAATACGCATCGATGGTTTCGCCAATGGCCTCGGTCTGCGGTGTATGCATCATGGTTCGCACCTGTAAATTCTTTCTCTTTCTCCTTCTCTTACTCTTTCTCAAAATCCTTGCGAGAGATCAGTATTCGCATGTGGTCGGGACTGTCCTCGACTTTGGGATCGTTAAAAGAACTGACCCCTGTGACAGGGGAGATAGCCAGGAGGTAATTTTAAAATGGGCAGGAAGGACAAGCACAAAACTGTTGACACTCCCATTGACACCCCTGTGCACACCCTACTACATTATTGCCTTCGCCTTCGACGGCCAGCAATTCACCTCGGAAGCCTTCGCCGCCCACCTCCAATCCCTCGCGGTGAGCAGCCAAAGCGCCCTCGCCTTCCTCATCGGCTGCTCCCTCGGCCTGGACACAACCCTCCTCACCCGCGCCCACCTCCGCCTCTCCTTCAGCAAAATGACCTTCCCACATTAGATGATGCGGTTGATATTGGTGGAACAGGTGTATCGAGGGTTTAAGATTGTGCGGGGAGAACCTTTCCACAAGAGACGGCTGGCGTTTGATCTCATCTGCGGGGCGTTTCGTGCTCGTGAATCGAGCCTTCCCGGCCCGTCGAACCCCGGTTTTCGTGTTTGCCGGGGCAAGTCGGGTCCACCCGCCTGGCCGGTCTCGACTTGCGCGCACCACGCGGGCGGGTGGTCTTGCTCGCGCTGATGACCCTCGGCGCTTCTCCGACCGGCTTTGGGGTGCAAGACTTGGCCCGCACGATGGACACGAGTTCCGCTACGGCGTCCCTTTATACCCGCTCGCTCCGATGTAACTCACGCGGGTCATCGCCGCGGTTTTTTCCAGCGGCTTTTGCGCGGTCGTGGGGTGGTCGGCGAGCCACTGATAGAGGGGCAGGCGCCAGTCGGGAGAGACCGTCACGGGAGCGGGGTCGCAGGCACGCAGGTAGTCGGACGTGTTGTACAGGTAGTCGCACAGGATCACCGCGTAGGTGGTGGCGGGGTCCAACGGCAGGTTGCTCTGCAGGTTCATCACCTTGCCGTCCACCGTGGCCAGATCATTCACCGACACCGTGTCGTTTTTCATACCTTTGAATTCCAGGAGTTGTTTGCCCGTCATCTTGATGCGGTAGAGCTTGTCATCAAAGGGGAGGGCATTGATGATGTCCGCCCTGGTGATCGGCCCGGCGGGCAGATCTTGCCGGATGCCGTTGGTGTTGATCATGGCGAAGGTGGCCGCGGGGTTGGCGACCAACCAGCAGTGCAGGGTGAAGGCGGTGGCGGAGGTGACGCGCAGCAGACTGCCCGCGGCGGTGCCCAGCGGCTTGTTGTAATCCGGCCCCAGCTTCTGCTGCCAGCGCGCCACGATCTCCTGCAGCGCGGGGTCCAGCGCCGGCGTGCGCTGTTGCAGCCGCACCTGCTTGATGGCTTCCACGCGCGCGCTGCCGTCTGCCAGGTCCACGTCCAGGTCGATGCGCCCGTAGCCCGCCCAGTAGGCCCCGTTGCTCATCACCCAGGTGCCGGACTCGGGCACGAATTGCTGGGTGTATTCGTGCGTGCCGCCGGCGAACATCAGCGGGAGATGCAGGTCGGCCGTGGCGCGCGCCAGCGCCGCCAATTCGGCGTCGGACAGCGACGCGATCACCACGATCACCTGCGCCCCCTTGGCCCGCGCCTCTGCCACCGCCGCACGCAGGGCGGGATCGTACTCGCCTATGGTGTAGAGCCCGAGGTTGGGCTGCGTCGCCGCGCGCGTGATCAGACCCACCACGCCAACCTTCACCCCCTGGGTGTCGATGAGCACGTATGGTTTGGCCACCTCGGCGACCTGGCCATCAGGCCCATGCAGGTTGGCGGCCAGCAGCGGAAATTTCGCCGCCGCCGCCATGCGCAGCAACTGCCCGCGGCCAAAGTCGAACTCGTGGGTGTTGATGGCGCTGGCCTGAAAGCCCATGGCGTTCATCACTTCGATGTCCGGCTCTCCCTCCAGCATGGTAAAGCCGGCCTGCCCACTCACGTTGTCGCCGGTACTGAGCACCAGGAACTTGTTGGGGGCATACCCCTCGCGCGCTTTCCAATACCCGAACATCGCCGCCGGCCCGCCAAGCAAATAGCCGTCCATCATGCGACCTTTGAGCACACTGTGCATGTCGCCGGTCGCCAGAATCTGCACCGGCACCGCCATGGCGCTCCCCGCCACCAGCAGCAGCACCCCCACCACCCATCGTGCCATCATCCACCTCCACGCCATATTGAGCAAGCGATAGCAGTGTACCTTATTTTTACCAGGGTAAGCAATAATCAACGGGTTCGGGTAATTCGGGGACGCCATACGGATTTTCCGTTAGCACAAACTAAAGAATCCGTATGACGTCAACGAATTTAAAGTTACGCACTCAATATTGAGTTCTTGCGCATGCAGGTTGTCTTGGACGATAGTCGCCAAGAGAAAGATAGCCTTGCCATAGCATGACGCCTATTGGTGGGCGAGCGAAAGATCTGTAATGCGATCACAGCCCCATGGACCACTGACCATCCACGGCTCAGTGACATTTTCCCAATCGACAGTGAGCGATGCCGGAGGCGCAGTCTCGTCGACGAGGTACGGCACCAGCAGGCTCGCCAAGCGCAAGCGGCGCGCGTCCGGCGGTGGCGTTGCGATCAGTTGGCCGCACAAACGGCCCTGGCTGGTGGTCAGTTCCTGTGTGACACACCGCAAAAGGGAGTCGGCATGCAGGTGCAATTCCATCGCCGCGTTGTTCGCTGTCACCACCAGCCGCATGGCTTGCGCCGGTTGCGCCGTCCCATCAACAGTGCCGAATGTACCCTGGGAATGCAGGCGCCATTCGAGTCCGGACTCCTGGCTCTCCACCTCATCGATCACCAGCAGGTAGGCGCCGGGGCGGAACACTAACGTGCGCAGATAGTGGGTGAACTCCTGGTACGAGTCCGTGAGGTCTAACTGGATGCGGGTGAGGCCGGCGTCGGTGGTGCAGGAGAGCACCTGCGCCGCACGCGCGGCATCGCGATACGATTGATTGCGTCCGGACAGCGTGACCAGATTGTGGTAGGCCGTATTCGCCAGGTAATCGCAGGCCGGATCGCTGTAGACGATCATGCCGGCATCGCATACCAGCGCGTCCCCGCAGGCTTCCAGAATGAACGATCCTTTGTCGAAATGGGTGTGGGCAAAGGTCTGCGGCCCGGCTTCGACATAGAGCAACCAATCGCCCATTTCGACGCCAGTGCGCGCAAAAATCCGATCTGATGTCGTGCTCGTGAAGCGGTGAATCGCCGGCAGCGCGGGCACGACGGCAGGCGTGTCGTCCGCCCAGAGCAACTCACACGCCGCAGTGCTGATATATTGGCAGGTCACCGTCCCGTAGAAGTCGGCATCCACGGGGCGTGGGTGCGAGAGAAACCGTTGCCAGAGCCAGCGACCGGCCTCTGCACCAAAGCTCTGTCCCAGGTACAGCAGCGCGGGGCTCATATAGTCAAATCCGATGGAATTGAGGCAATCGCCGACATTCAGAAACCGGAGTTCGGGGCTGGTGAGCGACCGCATGTGCATCAGGTAGTCGAGGGTGTTGGCGAAATGCGGCGGGGCAAACGCGCGCGGCGCCACCTGGCGATGGCGCTCCAGCAGATGCAGCGCCAGGGTGGCATAATGGGTGGTGTATTGCCAGTAGTTCAAGCCCTCGTTGGTGGTGCCATCGGCGTTGTAGTAGGCGGCCAGCATGCGGCGAAACCATGGCAGATGCCGGTCGAGCAATGTCTCCGCCTGCGGATGACGGCATCGAGCGCCCAGACAGGCGAACACAAGCCCGCAAAAATAGACGGCGCCCTGGTTGCTGTGCAGGAGATAGCCTTCGCCGTGACTGCGCAGATACGCGTCGATCCAGATCGCGCCCTTCCAGAACAGGGCATCTTCCACCTCATCACGTTCATCCTCACTCAGCAAATCATAGATCCAGTCGTAAGCCAAGGCCACCGCTTCGCTGGTGTGGGCTTCGACGAATGGCGCACGATACGGCCCGAAACCGGCCGGAATCCGCGACGGAAATCCTGCGGCCCAGTGCGTGCAACGGACCGCACAGAGCAGTGCGCGGCGTGCTGCTTCGCCGAATGCACGCTCGCCCGTGAGCGCGAACACCAATCCGCCGTGCACCATGTTGCCGAACCAATGTTGCGCCTGGTCAGTGGGGCTGATGGCGCGTTCGACACCCTGGCCACCCCAGTCAATCGGCAAGTAGGTGCCCACGAAGCGCTCCGGGTTGTCGTCCAGTGTTTCCTCTGCCTTCCGGTGAATGGCGGCGAAGAGGCGTGAACCGATGCCATCGGCGACCCGCGTTCGCAGCGATTCCAATTCCGAAGGGGCAAACAGCAGCCGCAAGGGCAATGAAGGTGACTTTTCCGCGGCCAGGGCCGGGGCGATTGGCGGCGTTCCCGTGACCTCCGCTCCGGCATCTACCGGCGCGCCGTTGCGTTCCAACATCAGCCAGCGCAACTGCGCGCAGATGTGTTGCCCTGGACTCTGACCGGCGAACTCCGGATTCTCATCGAGAATAAGCGTCAGCGCATCGAGCCGCTGACCAGAGACGGGGAGGCGCAGCTCTTCGCCGGCGTTGCAGCCGCCATGCGGCTTCAGCAGCACCACCGGCGCCCCGTCAATCTCGGCATGCACCGCGATGCGGCCGCGCTGGTCCACCGCCGCGGCCAGCACGAGCGCCTGCGTCTCCGTCAGGTCCTGGCTGAATGGCCGGCGCACCGCGACGCGGTGCATTCGGTCCGGGTGCTCGACATAGGACAGGATGCCGTAGAGCCAGCGACTGCTCAAGCCCCCCTCGTCCGCAGGCACGGTACACTCGGACGTCCGCGCCCATTCGACCGGTTTCCAATACCCCTCGTGCATGAAATTCACCAGCAGCCGCTCATGGGCGTTGACGAGAACAGGCGGGATGGCGCTTACCCAGACCGGCGGCTCCACTTCAAGCGCGTCCTCCGGCATCGTTGCCTCACCGGCGGTCAGCTTCAACTCCGTGAAGGCCGGCCAGGGTGCCGTCGCATCGAGACCGAGAAGGGAACGGGTGATGAACAACTCCTGCGGGCCGGTCCAATCCACGGTAAACACGGCGTGCCCTTCTCTGCCGGAATCGACATCGTATGCCGTGACTTCCACGAACCGCTGTGAGGGGTATGGCGCATAGACGATGAGGCGTAAGGCCGCGGCATCCGCCGGCGCCGGGGGGAGCGGCCAGGTGACTACCTGGCCATCATCGAGTTGCCATTTCATATCCGACTGCTCCTGGGTGCTCTGACGCGTACCAGTAAGTCGAGTAACGCCCTGGCATCGGCAAGGAAGTGGTTCGGATCATCATCTCGCACGAATTCGAGTAGCGCCCAGCAGGGTGACTGGCGAGACGACGCCACCGTGGTGAAATAGGTGTGCCACTCCTCCGCCCCCTCCATCAGCGGACGGCGATCGGCAACGGTAGCCCAGTGATAGACGTGCAGGTTGGCCAGGTATGGTAAAACCGTGTGCAGTGCCGCAAGGCGCTCGGTCGGCGTCCACCCGACCGGCGGTTGCCAATAACAGTGCATGCCGGCGGATGCCGTGGCAGCCAGCAGCGCCGCAGCGGATGCCGTGCTATCGGTCAGCGTGCCGCAGTGAAACTCGAACGCGACGGCGATCCCTGCGCCAGCCGCAGCCGCGGCGATGCGGCAGGCCTCCTCCGCTACCCAGCGGCGATAGGCATCATCCGCATCGGCGGAGCCGCGACTCCCTGCCCACACCCGTATCAGCGGTGCGCCGAGGGCGAGGGCGGTGTCCAGCACCTGCGCAAAACTCGATTCGTCGGTTTCACGCCGGCCCACTTCGTAATAGGACCCATACGCGGCAACCGCCAACCCGGCATCGCAGGTCATCTGTCCGACTTCCCTCGCCCGTGCCAGATCGCCGGGCGGCACATGCACATCGCCGCCCCATTCGATACCGGCCAACCGGGCCTGCGCCACCAGCTCGACGATGTCCCGCGGCGCCAGGCTGCGGAAGGTGACGGAAACCAAACCTGGGAGGAGTTGCTCGGTAAATTGTTGCTTCGTCATATCGCTTTCGCTATGATCCAACTTTAATAGGACGCAATGTTGCTCCATCAACCCGGATTATTCGACTCTCGCATACTCCAGGTCAGCCCATATTATTCCTTAAAGGATTCATGAATAATGCGGGCTGACCGTGTGCATCACCGATTGGATAGCGTTCGAGCTACGCCTCCGCCAGTTCGCCGGACCACAGCGACGAACAATCTTCTTTCCAGGGCGGCTGGTAGGTTGGCAGCGTGGGCAGCGGCAGCCTGGTACCGGCGGCAAGATCGGTGCGATGCTCGCGCAGCCAGCCCAGCATGGTCGTCAGCACCTCGGCAGCGTGATCCAGTTTGCCCAGCGTCACTTCGATCTCCGCGTGGCGGTTGCCGGCAAACCAGCGCTCGCGGAAGGCGGCGACGGTGGCCTCATGCTCGGTCAGCAGGTCCTCGCAGGTGGCGATAAGCGCCTCCACGTCAGCGCAGCCGCCGTCGAGCATATCGATGATATCGAAGCAGAAGCTGGCTTTGCGCGCGGCGTAGGCGATGGCATCTGCCGCCCAGGCCATATCCGCCACCGCCTCGGGTTCCAGGCTCTGCGCGCCGGCGCTGTGGAAGGCGTTGCCGGCGTTCATCGCGATGGTATAGAGTTTCTGCGGCACATCGCGTGGCAGCGCGCGCAGGTAGTCATTTTCCAGCGGTGACCAGAAGAGAAGGTCACGAGTGAGCCCGCCGTTGCCCGGATAATCGCTGGCGCTACCTAACGCGTGGATAGCCTCGACGATCTGCTCGCCCGGCGCGCCAAAGAGCACCGGGGCTACCAGCGCCTCGAAAGTGGCGCGCGTCACCGGCGTCTGTGCCCAGGCGGCATCCGCGCCGTGCGCGTAGCTGTAGTAGCTGCAACCGAGCAGGTTGTAATGGCCGCCATCGCCCCAGTCGGTATTGAGCATGCCCAGTGCCCCCACCTCGCGACCGTCGCGGGTGAAATTCGCCACGTTCGTCCAGGCCATGTTGACGCGCGGGAAGACGCTGTTCCAGGTATTGGTGCCCGGGCAGACGACCTGCGACAACCCGGAGGCGGCGAAGATATCCACCTGGTCATAGCGATCCTTCGGATCATACCACCAGTTGAGCACGATGAGATCTTTCGGCAACTCGGGCGTCAGCTCCGGATGATTCAACAGCACGTCGCCCCAGCACATCACTTGCTTGCCGTATTTTGTGGTGATCAGGCGGTGCAGCGAGAGCAGGAAGTCGACATAGACGCGGCCTTTACCGAGTTTCGCCACCGCATCATTGCTGCGCCCGCCTTTCAACCCCAGGTCGAAGGTCTCGTCGCAGCCGATGTTGACCAGCGGGCTGGAGTACGCGGGGATATACTCGTCATACAGATCTTCCATGAACTTGAGGCTGGCGGGGTCGGTAGGGTTCAGCGACCACTGCACCGCCGGGTTCTCCGCCAGATGGCGATACTCGTCAAACATGAGGATGTTGCGCATGTGCCCGAAGGATTGCAGCATCGGCACCAGTTCCACCCCGCGCAAGCGGCAGTGGGCGTCCAGTTCCATAATATCTTCGCAGGAGAGGCTGCCGCACCCCTCGCCGATCTTCGGATGGCGGCGCCACTGGAAGGTGTGCTCCACTTGCAGTTGCAGCATGTTCAGTTTGAAGAGCGACAGGGTGTCGACCAGCGACTTCAGCGTCTCCACCTGCGGCACTTTGCGGCGAGAGACATCAAGCAGCACGCCGCGATAGCGCATGGCCGGGGCATCGTTCACGCGCACATTCGGCAACATCTCTCCGTGCAGGCGCAGCATCTGCCGGAAGGTTTGCGCGGCCCACAATCGGCCTTGCGGCGTGTTGCCCAGCAGATACACGGCCTCCGGGCCGACCAGCACCGCATAGGCTTCCGGGTCATCGGCCAACTCCGGCATCGCCGATCCCAGCATACCGCTGAGCGCCTGCGGGCTGCTCAGGGCAATGACCTCGCGCATGGCAGGTTGCCAGGCGCGGCTGATCGGCAGCGTGCGGCCATCCAGCCGGCAGAGCTCCTGCTGCACCAATTTCGCAGCCGCCAGATCAAGCTCAGTGGCATCCACCGGTAAATAAATCAATGATAAGCGTTGTGATGAGAGCGAGCCGGGAACCTCGTCCACGGTTCGTGGGCTGGGGAGACAAACAAACATGAAAAACCTCCAGAATAGGCACGTACATGCTTTAGCGCTCATTCGCCATAGGATATCCACTTCCTGCCGTGAATGACGCCCATACGTGCTGCCGACGGAACGATTGCCGGAAACACTGCCGGACAATCCCAAAGCATTTGACACCGGAAATGTGTTTTTGGGGCGGTGAGTAATAACTGATTAATGAATATCCCCGATTGCCTAGCTAATCCGGCAGGAGTATTCCTGGCCAGGGAGAAATCAAGTCTGCAGCAGAGCTGTGCTCTGCTCGCGCTCGCAAGAAATGCTCTACTACAAGGAGGTCTCATACGATGGAATGTCCGAAATGCGGATACATGATGGACGACTTCACTACGGAGTGTCCACGCTGCGCCAAGATGGCTGCCCAGGCGCCAAATCAGGCGCCACCTACACCGCCGCCGGCGGCCGGCATCCCGCAGCCGGGTGCGCGACCGGCCTACGGCGGGTATGCCCAGCAAGCCCCGGCACGGACCAGCGGGCTGGCTATCGCCTCGCTTGTTCTCGGCATCGCCGGTCTCTGTATGTTTGGGGTACCCAGTCTCATCGGCCTCATCCTCGGCATCGTGGCGATGGTCCAGATCAACAATGACCGTCAGCGGTTACAAGGGTCCGGCCTGGCCATTGGTGGCATCATCGCCTCGGCAGTTGCCATTGGGCTCTGGGGAATGATCGGGTATGGCACCTATAAAGGAGTCAATTTCGTCATGAAATCGCCGGAAGGGAAAGCCGGTATGGCGATCTCCATCGAGCAGCAGATCAATGAGGGCCTGCTGAAATTCCGCACCGATACCGGGGTCTACCCGGATACGCTCGAAGACCTGACCGTGAGCCCCGGCGCCGCAACACAGACGAAGATCCCTGCGGGCAGCAATAAAGGTCCGTATACGGTACCGATCTTCGGCGCCATTCCCGGTACGCACATCCCGGCAAATCCGCTGGCGGACAAAAACGATGCCAACGTCGCGCACCACTGGGTATACGATAAAACTAAAGGTGTGGTCCGCAGTACCATCGAGCCGCCGGCAGATATGCGCAATCAAATACGTACGCATCGGTCGATGCCGCCGATAAACAACACACCGAGCGGTTCGAATTAGTTGCCTATCAGATCGACGTTATACCTGCCCCCAATTTCCGCCATGCTTTTGGCGTAGGATGGGGGCAGGTTGTCCCAAGAAGCTGTACGAAAAGTATCCGTTGTCGGATGGCTGAGGATTTTTCGTGTAGGTCGTGGGGGAAAGGTCGGAAGTGTATCAGGAGATACATGGTAGACCTGACAGCCGCGAGCTACGCGAAAAAGACCAGCCAGACGATGGCGCAGACTTTTCGGACAGCTTCTAATGGAGGATCACATGCCGCAACCTCCGTTCACCGTGACCTATACCCCTGAAACCGGACTGCGTATCTCGCGCGACATGGCGCATGGCATCTGTTGGGAGGCCGTGCCGCTACGAGTGTATTTGCGCGGGACAGGCGTGTTCCGCGTGTGGGCGACAGTGGATTCCGGAGAGGGCGCGCCGGTGTGGGCGGAGCCGGAACTGGCGCTCACCTTTTTCGGCCCGGAGGCGCAATCGCCGGGGATATCGCACCGGGTGGAACGGCTGGAAAGGTCTGATGGCGGAGCAGGGTATCGCGCCATCGGCAGCGCGGAGCGCGCGGAAGTGACGGTGGAACTGTGGCTGGAAGACGAGGAACTGCGCCTTACACTGGCGGTGCGCAATCCGCAGCCGCTGAATGGGCGCGCACTGCCGCTCTGTGTCACCGAATTGTGTTTTGAGGAACTCACGCTGGGGCCGAACGCCGAATTCCTCAGTGCGCTGGCGTATGGCGGGCAAACGTACGGCTACGGCAAGGTGGCGGAGTTGCACGGGGCCGGCGTCTCCTTTGCGCACGGGTGCATCGGGCTGGCGTTACCGCTGGTCTACCTACATAACCCGGATGCAGGAGCTGGCGTACAGTTCGAATTCATGCTGAACGAACGGCCTATTGCCCGGCTACGTCCCGGAGATTCTCCAGAGCATGCATCCTGGTGCCTCAACTGGTCCACCGAGCGCCTGCTGGCGCCAGGCGAAACGCATGCCTACGGCGGCGCCGTCGGGGTGCGCGCCTATGCCGGCACGCCGGTCGCCGCCATGCGGCGCTGGCGCGATGACGCCGCCGAACGCTATGGCTTGCTGCCGCCGCCGGCGCCCGAATGGGTACGGCGGGCGAATATCATCGAATTCAACATGAACCCCGAGAATACCGCCAAAGGCTTTACGCGGTTGGACGATCCGAAGTGCCGCGCGCTGCTGGAATCCTGGAAAGCGATGGGCTTCACTGTCATCTATGGCATCTCCGATAACCACGTCGGGCAGAACTGGCTGAGTCCCTTCGACTATGAGCCGTGTGAAGCCGTAGGCGGGCGAGCGGCGGAGCAGCAAATGCTGGCGTGGGCGCACGAGCTGGGGCTGCACATCACGCTATGGGTGACCACGGTGGGGATGGATCGCAACGCCCCCGAGGTTGCCGCCCACCCGGACTGGTTCACCCACCGCCCCAACGGGGAGCTCTTTTATGCCTGGGACTCCACCCCGGCGACGCAGTACGTCGGCTACGCGCCGGATGCCGATCCCTACTCCGCCGGCTGGCGCCACTGGCTGCGGGAGCAGGTGCGCGCGGTGATCGGGCGGGGGTATGACGGCATCTTCATCGACGGTTGCATCCCGCGCGCCAGCAACCACGCCCGCTGGAGCTGGCCCGGGGAAAGCCGCAACGGCGTGGAAGACCAGGTGCGTGAGCTCGCTGCCCTCGTGCGCACGCTGGGCGAGGAGACGATCACCTTCGTAGAGGACGCCGGGCTGGTGGCGCAGGTCGGCTGTGAGCTGATGCACTGGCGGTATAAAGCCACGGCACCGCGCTTCATCGCCGCTGACTGGGACCAGGGGATGCAGGGCGGGCCGGCCGCACAGGTGAGCCCGCCCCCGCGCATTCCGCCGGAGCTGGCGCGCGACTTCCTGCTGGTGCGCTATGCCTCGCTTCTTCCCGATGCGGTAAGCAGCGACGTGGTGGAAGGCTACTATTCCGAGGCCGTGCGCCCGTGGACCGTGCAGTCGCTCTTTGCCGGCATGGTGCCGAAGCCGCACAGCGAGTACCTGGACACCCCGGCGCAATTCGTGCCGTGGAGCGACGTGGAGGAGCCCTCAGCGGCCGAGAAAGCCCCGGCCCACCGCCTGCGCGGCCACACCGAGTTCCTCGAGCTGCTACGCTTCTGCCATGACGAGGCGATGATCCGCGAGACGCCGGTCTCCCTCGAAGGCGTGCAGGTGGATGGCGACGCCGCGGTGGTGGGCATGCTCCACGCCTCCCCAGGCCGCTGCCTGCTGGCGCTCATCCAATTTGCCGACCGCCCGGCCTCTGTCACCGCGCGCCTCGCCGATCCCATCGACCTCCCGCGCATCCACTATCCACATGCCGACCACCCGGAGGCTCGCTCCTGGCACGCTCGTGAGATCATGCGCTCTATGGTGAATCCGAAGGGGATGGCCCCGGCGACGCTCTCGCCGACGCAGCCGCTGGAGGTGACGTTGGAGGCGTATGGGTTTCGGGTGTTTGAGTTAGAGATGGAAGGATGCTGAGAACGTATCCTTTCCGCCGTTGCGAGAGTGACGATATACGGGTAATAATGTGCAGGAATTCCGGACGAGGAGCCGGCGTATACGCGGACCAGATCCGCAAGCTCGCGGTCGTGGTGAGCGGGCGGCGGGTGAAAGTTCGGGCGGCATATGGAGAGAATGGCGAATGAAACGACGGAAACCAAGCTTATCGTTCACCCTGTTACTGTTGGTTCTATTGTTGCTTACGCTGCTCGGAGCAGTGGTCGTGCCCAGCTATTCAGCCACTCGCCAACATCATAGGCCTTCGCGACATACCGGAGTAACATACGCAACGTATTGCAACGTTCGATTCGACTTTACTGTGCAGTATCCGCGTTCGTCTTTCAAGCCGGGAGAGCCGGGGAAACCTGAATAGCACAAGGCGACTGGTCCGGTTTTCGTAATACTCTTTCCTATTGGTGCGGCGTTCTCTCTTGATTTCCAACGGTTTCGCCTTTTTCGGCGGCATAAAAGGAAAATCAGATGGTCGTGCTCATCGGTCTACTCTCAGACGTTGCGACACCGCCGATACCCAGGATATAATAAGGAGCGGGAATTCCTGAACGGGAGCCAGTCATGCCCATCTTCAAAGTCGGCACGGATGATTTCAAACAATTACGCGATGAAGGCGGGTACTTCATCGATAAATCGCTGTTGATCAAGGAAGTGATCGACGGGAGTAAAGCACTGCTCCTCCCGCGCCCGCGCCGTTTCGGCAAGACCTTGAATCTGTCGATGCTCCGCTACTTTTTTGCCCGGTCCACCGAAGATCGCTCCTACCTCTTTCAGGATCTCGCCATTGCGTCGCTGCCGGAGGTGATGGCGCACCAGGGGCGTTATCCGGTCATTTTTTTGAGCTTGAAGGATGTGAAAGGCGGGAACTGGGAAGAGAGTTGGGCGAAGTTGCGTGAGATCATCACATCACTGTACCTGGCCCATCAATATCTCATAGATTCGTTACCGCCTGTACGGCGGCATGATTTCGAGTCCATCAGCCTGGGCACCGCCGATCGATCTGCCTTCGATAATTCGTTGAAGAATCTGATCACCTATCTCCACGACTATCATCAGCAACCGGTTGTCGTTCTGATCGACGAGTACGATTCGCCGATGATCGACGCCTGGGAGAAAGGGTATTATCGCCAGATGGCGGACTTCATGCGCGCCTGGCTCGGGGGCGGCTTGAAGCCCGTCGATAGCGCCGCTATCTACCGTGCGGTGGTCACCGGCATTCTGCGCGTGGCCCGGGAATCGATCTTCTCCGGATTGAACAACCTGCAAGTCTGGAGCATGCTGCAACCGGGGAAGTTCGCCGATAAATTCGGGTTCACCCAGGCGGAGATCGACCGACTGCTGGACGCATTCGCCCTGCCCGCACTGGCGCCCGCGATGCGGGAGTGGTATAACGGCTACGACTTTGGCGGCGTGACCATTTATAATCCCTGGTCCGTCATCAACTGCGTCGAATACTCTCCACACCCCCCGGGGCCCTATTGGCTGAATACCGCCTCCAATCAACTGGTCCACGCCGAAATGGCGCGCGGCGGGATGGCCTTACAACGCGATCTGGAGAAGCTGCTTGCTGGCGAGGAGCTGCGCTATCCCATCCAGGACACCATTACCTTCGAGGACATCGGGCGCGACCCGGAGCATATCTGGAGCTTTTTGTATTACGCCGGGTATCTGAAGGCGACCGCTCCCGCGTATGATCCGCTGAACCCTGCCATCCTCACCTATGCCCTGCAGATTCCGAACATCGAAGTGTCGCTGGTCTACCAGCAATTCATCGCCCGCTATTTCGCGGATACCCTACAGTGGCCGAACGCCACGGTCCGGCAGTGGTTGCAGGCTTTATTGGACGGCGACTGGCCGCAGTTCGAAGCCTTATTACAAGAAATGGTCGAACAGCTCTTCAGTTGCCATGATACCGGCAAATACCCGGAGGCTGTCTTTCACGCCTTCGTCCTTGGGCTGCTGGCCAACCTGCGCGGCGTCTACGATATTCAGTCCAATCCGGAAACCGGCTACGGACGCGCGGATATCCTACTATGCCCACGCACCGCGCGCTTTCCCCTCGGCTTTGTGATCGAGTTCAAGAGCCTGCCGGCGGACGGCGATCTTGACCAGGCCATCGCCGGCGCACTGGCCCAGATCGAGGCGAAACAGTACGCCGACCGGTTGCGGGAAGCCGGCGTGACCGCGGAACAGATCCGCAAGCTCGCGGTGGTGGTGAGCGGGCGGCAGGTGAAAGTGCGGGCGGGATAAGTCAATGTTCTCCGCCATCCTCTTCGACCTCGACGGCACGCTCATCGACACCGAATCCCTCTGGGCGGCGGCGGTGGGGCGGGCGCTTGAGGAGCGGGATTGTTTGCTCACTGCACCGCAACTGGTCGAGCTGGTCTATGGCCGGGCGTGGCGGGACATCTTTGCGGATATCCGGCAGCGGTACCCCGAGGCGTATGATGATTATGCGGTGATGACGGCGGTGGCGCAAGGGCATTTCCACGCGCTGCGGCAGACGCGGGACATCCGCATTCCCGGCTCGATCGAGGTGCTCATCCGGCTGGCCGCCGCCTACCCGGTCGCCATCGTCTCCGGCTCCGCGCGCCGGGACATCGCCCGCGAATTGGACGCACTGGCGCTCACCGCGCATGTGCGCTTCTTCCTCGGCTGCGAGGACTATACCCCCGGCAAACCGCACCCCGCCTGCTATCAACTGGCGGCGGAACGGCTGGCCGTGCCCCCGGCAAATTGTCTGGTCTTCGAGGACTCCACCCACGGCGTTCGCGCCGCGAAGGCCGCCGGCATGACCTGTGTGGCCCTCCGCCGTCCCGAGCAACCGGCGCAGGATTACCGTGATGCCGATTTCCTGGTCGGCGACTTGCGGGAGTGCCTGCGCGACGGGATACTGTGGCTGGAGGGGATTGCGTCACGGGAGGGCGAGGCTCCCACCGAGCCATGATGCCGCAGTGTCTGTCCCGAAAACCCTCTGCGAGCCTCCGGTCGCACAAACGCCCGATATCTTACGGAAGGGCGAGGCTCTCGCCGGGTCGAATGATGCAACCAGTGCTCTCATCCGACCCGTCGGGCGCCTCGCCCTTCCGTATTACTTATCGCTGCAGGTTTATTCGGCACTCGCACAGCGTGCGAATCCCGGGTCGAGGTGCCGGCCATTGCGGCCTGAGCGCTCCAGAAAGGCGATGAACTCTTCGACCTCCGGCGATGCCGACAGTTCACCCTTGGCCTCCAGCAGGGCTTCGCTCAAGTTGCGGTGGTCATAACACAGCATCCGGTAGGCTTTTTTCAGATCATTGCGCACATCCGGGGCAACACCGGCCCGGCGCAGCCCGACGGTATTCAGGCCATGCAGTTTGGCGGGCGGGCCATCGACGATGACGAAAGGCGGGATGTCATGCGCCACTTTGCAGTAGCCGCCCACCATCACCATGCGTCCGATGTGCACAAACTGGTGCAAGCCGGACATGCCGCCCAGCACCACCCGATCATCCACCTGGCAGCCGCCGCTCAGGCCAACATAATTGGACATGTAGATGCTGCTTCCCAGGACGCAGTTGTGCCCGATATGCGCACAGGCCATGATCATGTTGTCATCGCCGACCACGGTGGCATTGCCTTCGCCCACAGCCAGGTGCATGGTGACATATTCGCGGATGATATTCCGCTGGCCGATGCGCAGATAGCTGGGTTCCCCATTATACTTGCGATCTTGCGGGGGGCCGCCGAGGGCCACGCCGGTGTGCAATTCACAGTCGTCGCCGATCGTCGTCCGCCCGGTCACATGCACATGGGGGCCGATGACTACCCGGTCACCAATGACCACCTGGGCATCAATGATGCTGTACGGGCCGATGACCACGTCTGCCCCCAACTCGGCCTTGGGGTCTACAATCGCGGTAGGATGAATATTCACGGATCAGGCTTCCTTTCCCGCGGGCTGTAATTGCTGTTGCATCGGGTCCGGCACGAGCACAAAGGTGAACGTCCCTTCGGCCACCGCTTCACCATCAACCCGGCAGACTACGGAGACCTTGCCGGCGCGCCCGCCACAACGGAGCACATGCACCTCGGTGATGAGCTGGTCACCGGGCACCACGCGCTTGCGGAACTTCATCTCCTCGATTCCCGCGAAGAGGGCTAATTTTCCCGCGTTATCGGTCGAGGTCAACAGCAGCACGCCGCCAACCTGCGCCGCATGCTCGGTGATGAGCACGGCGGGCATGATCGGATTCCCGGGGAAATGGCCATTGAAAAACTCTTCATTGGCGGTCACGTTTTTCAAACCGACCGCGCGTTTTCCCGGCTCCAACTCGAGAATACGATCCACCAGCAAAAAAGGATAGCGATGCTGAAGGGTCGCCATGATTTCTCTGATATCCAAAATTAGCCTCCACTCGTGTAATACCTAACCCCCCGGCCCCCTCCCCTACGAGGGAAGGGTGAAAACGGGATGGTTATTATGAGAACCGTGCAGTTATTTCCACTCATCTCCGCCCCCTTCCTTTGTAGGCAAGGGGGCCGGGGAGTTAGGTGATATGCATCACCCATTCGCCGCGTAATTGCTTTGCCAACGCCACATGGCTGCGATGCCCGCCGCGCACGGCAAGCACGCGCCCGGCGATACGCGCGCCGACCAGCGCGAGGTCGCCGACGAGATCCAGCACCTTGTGCCAGGCCGGCTCGCGCGGCCACACATGCTCGTTCAAATACCCGTCCGCCGTCAACACGACGGCGGTATCCAGCGTGACGCCTTGCCCCAGGCCGGCCGCTAATAGCGCGCGCACCTCATCCTCGCGGGCGAAGGTGCGGGCACGCACGATTTGCGGGCAACACGCCGCCACCGGTCCGCCGGCCATCAGGTGCGCGGCCACGGTGCCGGGAAAGGCAACCGCCGCGTACGCACAAAATTCCGCTGCCGGGGCAAGCAGGAAATCGCTGTCGCCCAGCGTGATCCAACGGGCTTCCGGCACGCGCAACAAGGGAACTTCGCCTTCCACCGGGCAAATTCCTGCCGTGCTGATTTCCGCATACCAGCGAGACGCACACCCGTCGAGCGCCGGGATCTCCGGCCCGTCCACATGGATCTCGGCGTTGTCCACCCCAGCCAGCATCAGCGCCGCCAGCAAATGCTCCACCGTGCCGATGCTGACGTCGTCATGCGCAAGTGTCGTGCAGCGCGGTGACTGTACCGCGTAATCCGCCAGGGCGGGAATCCGCACGCCATCGCGCACAAAGGAACGTCCGGGGCAAGCGCAGGGGCGAACCTCTACCCGGCAACGCGCGCCCGTATGCAGACCGGCGCCTTCCAGGGTAAATGGCGTCTTCAATGTGTTGGGCGTTAGCATCTTGTGAGTCGTATTATAACATCCCGGCGTCTCTGTGCATACCCGGACACCACTTGCCCCGATTTCATGCTCATACTCTTACTCAGAATTCATTCAGTATGCAGGATTCGAGTGCCAAACCCGCTGCTATTACCCGTTCCTGGCATCTTTGCGCCTTCGCGTGAGCCAAGCCGTTTCTATACTTCCACAAAAATCACAACTGTCCGACCCGTAATCCATGTGCTGTTTTCTGCCAGTGCTGATGCGTGCCAAACGATGGCATGGCCATAGGGAGACCGGTATGCACCATTTTCCCTGCAACGCTGTCCGAATTCTCCTACCGGTGTGTTTGCTTGCCGACCGCGTCGGGTATGCCGTAGTTGAGGACGCTGGGTTCGTATGACAACCCGTTCCTCCACAATTTGGCTGTAAACAGGATATTCGCCATGGGAGTGCTCTACAAAAACATCTCAAAATCTCATGGATCGATAACCACATAACTGCACCGGGATGTTTGGAGGAGAGACGGGCGCCCGGGGGCTGACGCGTTCCGTTACACCAGTGACGGAACGCGTCTCTATTTGGTTATCTCACCGCAGAATCGCGAAGACGCGGAGGGAAGGAAAAGGCAAAAAAGCCATGAGTAGTGAACAGTAGGGCGATTGCGGTGACGGAGTACCTTTCCCTTTGCCCTTTTACTTCTCCCCCGTCCTCCGCTCCACGTCCTGCAGCATGGCGATGCGTTGCCCCAGGCTCGGGTGGGTGTAGAGGAGCAGCACCACCCAGCGGGGCGGGTTTTCTTCTGAAATGTTCAGGCGCGCCAGTTTGTGGAAGGCGGAGATGCCCGCTTCCGGGTGCGGGTAGATGGTGACGGCATAACGGTCCGCCGCAGCCTCGATATGGCGGGAGAAGGCGTTGCCGATCGGCCCGACGAGGAGGGAGATGCCCAGGCTGACCGCCAGCAACACCGGCAGGGCGGCGGGATTCGAGAGGTCGCGCACGCCAAGGTATCCGCCGAAGCGCCCCAGGATGCCCCCGGCACATGCCTGCAGCACCCACGCGCCGGCGAAGACGCCCAGGATGGCGATGAGCAGCCCCTGGCGGATGTGCCCGAGGACATAGTGCCCCATCTCGTGCGCCATGATGAACTTGATCTCGTCCGGGGTGAAGTAGGCCAGCAGGGTGTCGTAGAGGACGATGCGCTTGGTCGGCCCCACGCCGTTGACATAGGCATTAACGGCATTGCTCTGCCGGCTGGCGTCCACCTGGTAGACATCCTTCGCTGCGATCCCATGTGCGTGCGCCATGGTGAGAATATCCTGGCGGAGTTGGGGGTTCTGCAGCGGTGTGAATTTATTAAACAGCGGCGCGATGAAGACCGGCTCCAGCAGGATGGCGAAGATGAGCACCGGCACGGCGATGGCCCCGAGCCACGCCCACCAGGTGTGCGGCGCCCGGCGGATGATGAAATAGCCCAGCACCATCAGCGGCATGCCGATGAGCAGGCCGATGCCTTGCCCCACCAGATAATCGCGCAGCCACTGCCAGGGCGTCTGGTTGGACAGGCCGTATTGGTGCTGGAAGGTGAACTGCGCATAGTAATCCAGCGGGAGGGTGAGGAGGGCCGTGGCCAGCGACACCACCAGGAAGACTGCCAGCGTGGCCAGCACCCAGCGTCCGTGAAAGGCCTCAACCAGCCGCGCCAGCCACCGTGTGCCGCCGAGGAGCAGGAAGCCGCCGAGCAGGAGAATCTCATACGCCAGCGTGCCAAAGTAGATGATCCGGCTCTGCCGTGCGCGCTGATGTGCCCGCTGCGCCTCCTCCGGCGTCGGCGGCGCGCTGGACAGTGTGACCTGCAGACTGTACGTCTGCGATGGCGTTGATTCCTCTGCGAAGGCCTGCCGCGGCGGTGCCAGCAGCCACGCACAGACCATCGCCAGCACCGCCCCCGCCATCGCCACCCGGCAACACTGACGCCACAACCATCGCAACGCACGCCGCATAATGCTGAGGGTATACCCGGTTGCAGGCGTTTTACGCCGGGAACGTGTGACATTCGGGAGGGCGAGGCTCCTGCCGAGCCAGATAAGAGAACCGGTTGCCTGATCCGGCTCGGTGGGAGCGCCCGCCCTCTCACCGGCTACTTTTTATCTTTGTCGTCCTTATCTTTGTGATCATCCTTCTTCTCGTTATTGTCGTCTTTCTTATCCTTTGACTTCGACGATCCTGACGAATGGCTCGTGGACGTATGCGTTTTCGAATGATCCGTACTGGTTGCCTTGGAATCCTTGCTGGTGGATGACTTGGAATCATTCGGGGACCCGTGGTAAATCGTGCCGGTGGATGATTTCGAATCCGTTGTCGTCGACCAGTGGTGGATCGTGCCGGTCGTTGATTTTGGGTCCGTCGGCGCGTGGATCCGGGGGTCTGTTTTCACCGGCAACTTGTGGTCCGGGGTCACGCGCGGTCTGATCACCGGTCGCTGCCCCACAGTCTCATGCGGCAGGGTGTGCGAATCGGCGCTGTGCCGCACGCTATCCCGGTAGGCGTTAATATCAAAGCGGTGAATGTCGTGATTCACCACCACAGGCTGATGGCTGTAGGTCGTATTCACATAATACACATTCTCGACCTTCACATATGGCCGGGAGCGGCTGACCCACCCGCCACGATGATCGTCCCAGCCATGGTAGTAGACCGTGTGCTGATGCCAGTCACAGTCACGGTTGAGCCAGACGCCGATGAGGAGACCGAAGCCAAACGCGATGGCTGTCGAGTCGGGTGTGGTCGAGCGGCGCACATACACTACCTGCGGATCGTACGTGGGCACGTAGATTAATCTGTCCGCCGGCTCAATCTGGATCTCGCCATCGGTATCGGTCACTTGCTGGTAGCGGTTTGAGACCAGATACCCCAGGTTCAAGGCCTGGCGCCGCAGCCGTTGCACGGCGGCCATCACATCGGTGGGTTGCTGGTCAAACGCCTGCCCGAGCGCGGTGGTCTGGCTGGGATTGTCAGCCATCTTATACAGCACCCGGGTTGGATAGTGCGCCACCGCTTTCACGCTGACGTCCCAGGGTTGCGCGTCGACATCCCTGTACCCGTTCCGGCAGTATTCCGCCGCCTCGGTGAGCTGGTCGGGGAAGGTCGCGGCAGGCAGGATCTGTGCCAGCAGCGGGTCCGGATACAGCGCGATGGGCCCGAGCAGTTTGTCCAATTCCTCGGCGGTATACGCCGGAGATTCCGTTTGCCCCGCCGCGCCCGCGTCGGCAGGAGTTGCCTGGTCGGTGGTGGCGGCATCACCGCCGACGGTATCCTTGTTGCTGCTCGTCGTGGCAGCAGTGGTTTTTACATCGGTCGTTGCGGTATCCGTATTGCCGGCTGTGGTAGCGGTCGTGGTTTTTTGACCGGTATTCGCGGTGTCGGTGTTGCCGGCGGTGGTTTCCGCCGTGGTCGGTGCGGCGGCATCCCCGGTTTTCGTATCAATGGCCACCGGTTGGGCGGCCGGCGCGGTGCCGGTATTCGCGTCAGGGGTACCCTTCGTATCGGTGGTGGCCGGGGGGGTCGAGTTGATAAAAATCATCTGCAGCTTGGCGTCCCAGATGACCTTATAGCCGAAGGCCTCGCCGACGAAGCGCAACGGGACCAGGGTGACATCGTCCAGGGTCATGGCCGGGGAGGTGAGCGCATAGGGTGCACCGTTCACCGTCGCTTCCGTGCTCCCGATGGCGAGTTGCACCACGGTTCCCCCCTTCGTCACGGTGATCGTCTTCGTCGGGGCAAACCAGTTGACCGTGGCCCCCATCGCCTCGAAGACATCCCGCATCGGCACCAGAATAGTGCCTTGAATCTCCTGCGGCGGCACCTTGAACGACATCGGACTGCCGTCCAGATTCACCCGAATAGCTCCCATGCTCGCGGACAGCGCGAACAGCAGCACCCCGAGTACGCCGATAAGCCTGCCAAATGAACGATACATCCTCATTTCCCCCTCCTCCTCTCCATATATATGATACCCTGATCTCTGGCTCTTCCAAGCGTTCATCCTTGAAGTGGTGGCAATGGGGGTAACCACCCTGTGTGCATGTTGACTTTCGCCTTGACAGGGTGATCTCCTCTTCTAGTGTGGGCAGATCAGGGACGGTGGCTGCCCCCGCGGCAGGAGAAAACATTGCAGCCGCTGGAGGGAATGGAGCAAAACATGATCCGGCTAGCGGGAGATGCACCGGTTTCGGGGACTGACATCGAAACTCCACCTTCCATATGAGCAAGCCGCTCTCTTACCTGATAAAGCCTCTCAACCATCGGGAGTTTCGGTGTCTGTCCCCGAAACCCTATTTGAGCCCTCATCCCCAAAATACGCTTGTTTATGCAACCAGAATCTATGATAGGGTTTTGGGGACAGACACCGAAACTCCCTATTTGCCTCAACCCTTCACTCTATTCTGAAACCAGCAGCATACCAAAGAACTGGAGTTTCGATGTCAGTCCCCAAAACCAGCATGTTTGACAATTTCCCCAATTCCCCCTACAGTAGACCCGCGAGATGCACCTGGTATGAAATCGCTGATCAAGCTGGCCTCATTTCTCAAACCCTACTGGCTTCCCGCCCTGCTGGCGCCGTTGCTGATGCTGCTGGAAGTGGCGATGGATTTGCAGCAGCCGCGCTTTCAGCAGCTCCTGGTTGACGTCGGCATCGCTCATCATGACCAGGCGTTCGTGCTGCACACCTGCCTGCGCATGATCGGCGTAGCCTGCCTGGGGGTGGTCGGCGGGGTGGGTTGCACCATCTTCTCCACTATCGCGGCGCTCAATTTCGGCACGGCTATCCGCGATCACCTCTTCACGCGCATTCAGCGCCTCTCCTTCGGCAACCTGGATCGCCTGCAGACCGGCAGCCTCATCACCCGGCTCACCAACGACGTGGACCAGGTGCAGGAGGCGGCGCTGATGTTCCTGCGCATCCTGGTGCGCGCCCCGCTGCTCACCGTGGGCAGCCTCATCATGGCCTTGCTCATCGCCCCGCGGCTCACGCTGCTGCTGCTGGTCATCAGCCCGCTGCTCATCGCCATGCTGGTGCTCATCAACCGGCAGGCGCACCCGCTCTTCACCACCATGCAGGAGCGACTGGACGCGGTGAACGCCATTGTGCAGGAGAACCTGGCCGGGGTGCGCCTGGTAAAAGCCTTCGTGCGCGCGGATTTCGAGAACGCGCGCTTCGCGACGACGAATACCGCGCTGAGCGAGCAGACGGTGGCGGCGATGGGCATCATGGCCGCCATCATGCCGGTGATGATGCTGCTGCTCAACCTGGGCGTCGCCGCCGCGCTGTGGTTCGGCGGGGTGGCGGTGCATGCCGGCGCGCTGCCCGTCGGCCACCTGCTGGCCTTCGTCAATTACCTCTTCCAGATGCTCGCCTCGCTGGCTATGGTCTCCATGCTGCTCATGCGCGTGGTGCGCGCCGACGCCTCCGCCGAGCGCATCCTGGAGGTGCTGCACAGCGAGGCGGAGGTGCAGGACGCCCCCGACGCTGCCGAGATCACCGCCGCGCAGGGGCAGCTCACCTTCGCGGACGTGCGCTTCAGCTATGACGGCCCGGCGGGCACACCGGTGCTGGAAGACATTTCCTTCACCATCGCACCCGGGCAGACCGTCGTCATCCTCGGCGCCACCGGCTCGGGCAAGTCGACCCTGGTGCACCTCATTCCGCGGCTCTACGATGTGACGGGCGGGCGCATTTGCCTCGACGGTGCCGACCTGCGCTCCCTCACCCAGGACAGCCTGCGCCGGCAGATCGCCATGGTGATGCAGGAGACGGTGCTCTTCTCCGGCACCATCCGCGACAACCTGCGCTTCGGGCGCCCGGAGGCGACGGAGGCGGAGATCGCAGAGGCGGCGCACATGGCCTGCGCCCACGACTTTATCGCCGGCTTCCCGGACGGCTACGACACCCAGCTCGGGCAGCGTGGGGTGAACCTCTCCGGCGGACAGAAGCAGCGGCTGGCCATCGCCCGCGCGCTGGTCGCCCGCCCCGCCGTCCTCATCCTGGACGACTGCACCAGCGCGGTGGACATGGTCACCGAGGTGAAGATCCTCGCCGCGCTGCGCGACTGGCCGCACCGCTGCACGCGTGTGCTGGTCGCCCAGCGCATCGGCGCCGCGCTCACCGCCGATCTGGTGCTGGTGCTGGACGGCGGCCGGCTGGCCGCTGCAGGCACGCACGAGGAATTATGGCGGACCAGCCCGGTGTACCAGGAGATCGTGCGGTCGCAGCGGGGAGAGGAGAAGGTACGGTGACTGCCTTCGCGGCAAAGCCCGGTTGCAGTTATACGAAGAGGGAACGACTGGCGCACCGGTGTGAACGAGAGTGCCCGGTCAAGGCTGTCACCGCGTTAATCTGACCAGTTTGCATATACGCGGTGGCAGCCTTGACCAGGCGCTCTCGATCACACCGGCATGCACATCGCTACCCGTTCTTGTAATCTCAGACGGGCCTTGCCGCGAAGGCAGCCACCGGAAACCATTATGGCAACACCACCAAACACAAAACGGCAGACGCCTGACACCATGCAGCGCTTTGGCATGATGCGCGGGCCGATGATGATGGGGGCGATGGCGCCGCGGGTGCGCGACCGGCGCGGCACCATGCGGCGGCTGTGGCGCTATCTGAGTCGCGACCGCGCCGGGCTGGCGGGGGTGGCCGCGCTGGTGGGGCTGACCTCCGCGCTCTCGCTCACCTTCCCCTACCTGATGGGGCGGGCTATTGATGCCGTAGCCGACCTGCACTGGCTGGCCTGGCTGGTGGGCGTGATGATCGCCGTCACCGTGCTGTCCGCCGCCGGCACCTGGGCGCAGAGCCTCTGGATGCTGCGCATCACCCAGCGCACGGTGCGCGACATTCGCCGCGACCTCTTCGCCCGGCTGCAGGGGCTGCCGCTGGGCTATTTCGACCGCCATCAGCACGGAGAGCTGATGAGCCGGCTGACCAACGACACCGACACCATCAGCGCCACGCTGGGAGACAGCGTCACGCAGTTCATCAGCAGCGTGCTGCTGGTCGTCGGCGCGGGGAGCATCATGTTTGCCATGAACTGGCGGCTGGCGCTGGTCGCGCTGGCCACCTTCCCGCTGGTGGTGTTGGCCACCTGGCTCATCGGCAAATACTCGCGCCAGGGCTTCCGCAGCCGGCAGCAGGCGCTGGGCGCGCTCAACGGGCTGGTGGAGGAGACCATCCTGGGGCAGCGCGTGGTGACGGTGTGCCGGCAGGAGGGGGCGATAATCGACAAGTTCGCCAGTGCCAATGCCGAGTTGCGGCGCACCGCGGTGAAAGCGCTCATCTATGTGGGGCTGATGGGGCCGGTGATGCAAGTCTTCCGCAACATCGGCTTCGCGCTGCTGGTGGGCGTGGGCGGCTGGCTGGTCATCGCCGGGCTGGCGCGGCTGGGCACTATGGTGGCGCTTATCACCTATGCCGATTTCGTCAACCGCCCGCTCTTCCAGCTCGCCAACCTCTACGGCACCATCCAGTCCGCGCTGGCGGGGGCGGAGCGCGTCTTCGCCGTGCTGGATGAGGCGCCGGAGGCGGAGGACGCCGCGGACGCCGACCCGCTGGACGACGTGCGCGGCGAGGTGGAGTTCGACCACGTCGACTTCCGCTACGTACCGGAGGTGCCGGTGCTGCGCGATGTCAGCTTCCACGCCGCCGCCGGCCAGACCATCGCGCTGGTCGGCCCCACCGGCGCCGGCAAAACCACCATCATCAACCTGCTCACGCGCTTCTACGAGATCAGCGCCGGCGCCATCCGCATCGATGGCCGCGACATCCGCCACGTGCGCAAGGACAGTCTGCGCCGCGCGCTGGGCATCGTGCTGCAGGAGACCTACCTCTTCGCCGGCACCGTGCGCGAGAATATCCGCTATGGCCGCCTGGACGCTACTGATGCCGAGGTGGAGGCCGCCGCGGAGCAGGCCAACGCGGCCTCCTTCATCCGCCACCTCCCGCACGGCTTCGACACCGTGCTCACCGACGCCGGCGGCAGCCTCAGCCAGGGCCAGCGCCAACTCCTCGCCATCGCCCGCGCCATGCTCGCCGACCCCGCCATCCTCATCCTCGACGAAGCCACCTCCAGCGTCGACACCCGCACCGAAGTCCACATCCAACAAGCCATCCACCGCCTCCTCTCCACCCGCACCAGCTTCATCATCGCCCACCGGTTAAACACCATCCGCCAGGCCGACTGCATCCTGGTCATCCAGGACGGCCAGATCGTGGAACGCGGGACGCATGCGGAGCTGTTGGGGATGCGGGGGGCGTATTATGGGTTGTATTCGGGGCAGGTGGGGATGGGGGAGATGACTATTGAAGGGCAAGGTGGATCTGAAAATGCAGTACCTTGATGATATCAAAATTAAGGGTTGGCAAGCAGTGTAAGAGAGTGTACAATAACATCATTGTACAACAAATTCGTTGTACAATGATGGGTGTAGTTCTCAGACTTGGGCAATGGTATGGTAAAGCGTGTCAACAACGTTTGGCTCAATAGTTCACAATTTACCATAACTACCTACCTATTAATAATTGATAAGACAGGAGAGTTTTGTGAAAATATTTGTCGCATGTCCAATAGGTGATGAAAATAGTGAAATTAGAAAACGATCTGATCTAGTCTATCGCTATATATTATCACCAGCGATTTCGACTGTATATTCATGCGATGCTAATGATGTGTTGATCCGTTCAGATAGAATATCAGAGCCTGGAAGAATTAGTCGCCAAATTATTCGTGATCTGCTAAATGCTGACATTGCAATAATTGACATGACCGATCTTAATCCAAATGGTAATCGTTCAGGGGGTATAGCCCCCTGTATAATTTTTCGCTGATCGCTGATCAGCGATTGACCCTCTCACTGATGCCAGCGCCATCTATACTCAGATGTCATGACGACGGGCACGATCAGTCCTGG
>Ga0272448_1000793_pt1 | contig 45554 bp, 47 predicted proteins | sample YNPCB0191_FD_202220 | JGI IMG/M metagenome (GOLD analysis project Ga0272448, IMG submission 202220) | Hot spring sediment microbial communities from Yellowstone National Park, WY, United States - YNP-CB-019-1 | ecosystem: Environmental > Aquatic > Thermal springs > Hot (42-90C) > Sediment... | reverse complement strand
CCAGTCGTAGAGTTCAAAATAACTGGTGAAGTTTTTGTTGTATTGTGTATTCACGAACGTCATGAACCGTGTCATGTTTGCATGTTTGATTCTCTCTTGAGAGGGTATCCAGAGCGGTTGTTTCACTTTTGACCTCCACACAATACTTTCAAATTTCTTTAAAGTTCTATCTTTCTATTAAATCATGAGGTACTTCTGTTTTACCTCTTCATTCTCACTCAATTCTTTAATGGTCCCGTGATATCTGATTCTTCCTTTATCAATGACATATGCCCTGTCCGCAATGGAGAGGGAAAATTTAATGTTCTGTTCTGAAAAGAGGATGGTTACCCCTATCTCTTTAAGCTTCAGGAGGCGCTCTGCAAAATCTTTTACAACGAGAGGGGCAAGCCCTTCTACAGGTTCGTCAAGCAGTATAAGTTCAGGATTTCCCATGAGCGTCCTTCCAAGGGTCAGCATCTGCTGTTCACCACCACTGAGATATCCGCCCAGATGTTTATCTAATATTTTAAGTTTTGGAAATATTTCATAGATTCTATCAACTGTCCAGGGTTCCCCTTTAAAGTGGTCAGATTTTTTTATTGCAATCTCAAGATTCTGACGCACAGTGAGGTCAGGGAAGATTAATCTGTTATCAGGAACATAACCCACGCCTTTTTGTGCAATGGTATAGGGTGGTTTGCCAAGGATGTTTTCACCATAAAACTTTATACCCCCTGTCTTGGGCGGTGTAAGGCCCATGATGCTCCTCATGGTTGTGGTTTTTCCAGCACCATTTCTTCCAAGAAGACATACAAGCTCACCGCTTTCAACCTGCAAAGATACATCGAAGAGGATGTGGCTTGTTCCGTAGTATGTGTTAATATCATTTACCTCGAGAATCATATCTCTTCACCAAGATAGCATGCCTGTGCTTCTTTGTTCTGCCGCACCTCCTCTGGTGTTCCTTCAGCAACAAGAACACCCTGGTGGAGCACAGACAATTTCTCTGCATAGCCAAAGATAACAGAAATATCATGTTCTGTAAAAAGAATGGTTAAGCCAATTTCCTTGTTGAGCCTCTTGACAAGCTCCATTGTCTCATGGGTCTCTTCAGAAGACATGCCTGCTGTTGGTTCATCAAGGAGGAGCAAATCTGGTTTAGATGCCAAAGCAAGGGCAAGTTCAAGTTTTTTCTTATCTCCCTGTGAAAGGATACCTGCTTTAGTATCCTTGAGCGGAGCAAGCCCGGTAATCTCTAAAAGCTCAAGTGTCTCCTTTTTTGCAAGTCTTTCTGCAGGGGTGAGGAAGTTGAGTGTCCGTTTTTGCTGGGCAAGCACTGATTGCCGTATATTTTCATAGGCGGTTAACCGTGGATAAACGTTACTGACCTGGAATGCCCTGGTGATACCAATCCGTGCAATCTTGTGGCGTTGCCAGTTTGTAATCTCCTTACCGCGGAAAAAGACACGACCGCCGCTTACAGTATGATAACCAGTAATAAGATTAAAAAATGTCGTTTTTCCCGCGCCATTTGGGCCAATAATGGCTGCAATCATTCCCCTCTTTAACTCATAGTTCACATCTGTTAAAACCTGATACTTAAAAAAAGACTTACTGAGATTTTCTGTTTTTAAAATTATATTATTGTTCATTTATTAATGCCCCACACCGTTAGTAGTATTATTTACCGCTTGTTTTTTTGAGAAGTACCCTTTTTGTTTAATAACACCGAAGACACCTCCGGGCATGAACATGACAACAATAATAATGATAACACCGCTTACCAGAGGCCAGTATTCAGTAAAACCCGTAACAAAGGCATTAAGGAAGGTAAATATAACAGAGCCAATCATGGGACCAAGAAAGTGATGAGGACCACCCATAACTGCCATAAATACTGGATGGCCAGAATGCTGCCAGCTACATAGGTCAGGGGCCACACTCCGGTTAAATGGACCCCATAAAGCGCCGGCAAGCCCGCAGAATATCCCTGAAATCACAAAGTTGATGAGCATGTAGCGATATACATTGATACCAATAAACTCAGTTCTCTCTGTGTTGTCCCTGATTGCCCTCATTGTATAACCAAAGGGTGATTCTGTAATGGCATAAATAATAATAGATGCTATGGTCACAATGATAAGTGTGAAGTAATAATATGATGTTGCGCCAAAAAGCCATGGAGGGGGATTGATACCCTGAAGCCCATTATCCCCTCCAGTGAATGAATACCACTGAAATATGATAAAGTAAACAAGCTGACCGAATGCCATAGTAAGTATAGCAAAATAGATGCCTCGTAATCTGACACAGAAACAACCGAGAATTAAAGCGCCAAGACCTGCTGTTATCATAGAAATGGGAATGGTTGCCAGGAAAGGCCAGTTTGCCTTCACCATGAGAAGGCCTGTGGTATAGGCACCAATCCCGTAGTATGCTGCCTGGCCAAAGCTCAGCTGACCCATATAACCAAAGATAAGATTGAAGGCAATGGCAAAGAGACCAAGTATGAGTATTTCGGTGAAGACGTGTATCCAGAATTGGGTAATTACCAGTGGAAGGATGAGGGCCACAGCAAAAAGGATTGAAGGCAACCAGTATTTTTTGAAAAAAGGATTTTTTATTTCCATATCATGCCCTCAAAGGTGTTCCAAAAAGACCCCATGGCCTTACAATGAGGATAACAGCTGTTATGGCAAAGATAAGAACCATTGCGCCATCAGGCCATAGTAGAATAGCAAAAGAGAAGATTTCACCAACAATGAGTGAACCTACCAGGGTTCCCATGAGACTTCCAAATCCACCGATGACGACCACACAGAAAGCCTGAATAATGATTGCCATATCCATGCCAAGGGTAACAGAGCCAATTGCTGACTGGGCGCCACCAGCAAGTCCTGCTATGAATATGCCCATTGTAAAGACCCAGGTATAAATCTTTGGTATTGGAATACCGAGTGCACTTACCATTTCCCTGCTGAACACAGCAGCCTTAACAATATGACCATATTTTGTGAATTTCAGAAAACACCACAACCCTATGGCAACGGCAAAACCGATGAGAATCACAAAGATAAAATATGAATCTATAGGTGCGCCAAATAAATGTATGGGTTTTTGAATAATGGGGGGACGGACAATAAGTCTGTCCGTGGGCCCCCATGTTATTTTTATAAGATCGCCAAAAATCAGCGCCATAGCATAGGTAATGAGGAGCTGTTCATGAAGCTCTCTCTTGTAGATGTGTTTGATGAGAACAACCTCGCTGATCCAGCCTACTGCACCTGTTGCAAGGGCAGCAAGTGGGATGCTTACCCACAGTGCAACCTCATAACTCTGCATGAGAGACCAGAAGGTGAAGCAGAGGTAAGCACCTATCAACCACAAGGTAGCATGGGCAAAATTGAGTATGTTCATGACGCCGAAGATAAGGGAAAGGCCTGAGGCAACGAGAAAGAGCATCATCCCGTAGGTCAATCCACTTATAAACTGTGAAAAGATAAAGGTAAATTCCATTTAATACCCCTGAGATGTAGGGTTATTTCTTTTCAGCCTGTCGTGCAGCAATAATTTCAGCTTCTGGTCTTTCACTATCAGCTGCCTTGATTTCGATAAGGTCTTTTAATATGGGGAACGGGTATCTTGGATCATCACCCACCACACCTACATAGGAAGAACAACGGAGCTGATTATCGATGGGACGAAACTGGAGTTTGCCTCTGGTGAGATCCACAGTGAGCCCTTTCATAGCATCCTTGACCTTTTCTGTATCTATAGTTCCTGCCTTTTCTATACCCTGTTTCAATGCATAAACAGCATCGTATCCCATGACAGCCCAGTCACTTGGATATTTGCCATTGTATCTTGCCCTGTAATTCTTTACAAAATTTTGCATCATCGGGATATCCATATGGGCAAAGAATGGTGCCCGTGCTATTGCTACAAGACCTCTGGGGAGTGTCTTTGCTTCAGTTATGAGTTCTGTTACGCTCTGCATACTCCCTACATATGGTATCTTATCAAAGAAACCATAGGGCTTTGCCTGTTCAGTAAAGGTTACATTATCCTTTGAGGCAAGACAGGCATAAACAAAATCTGGTTTCATGCCCATCATGCTTGTGATGAATGAAGAGAACTGTGTTTCACCAAGCTTAGGCCATAACTCTTTCTTCACCTTTAAAAAGGGAGCTGTTTTCTTAAGGTTCTCAACAACCTCTTTCTGCGTTGACCTTCCCCATTCATAATCGGATGCTAACGTTATATATTCTTTCCAGTTATTCTTTTTTGCCATCTGGGCAACTGCATATGCTGCTGCCTTTGCCTGCATGTAGGTGTTTGGCACAACCTGGAATGTATAGGGGCTATAATCAATCTTTGTGATGTTTTCTGAGTTACTGATGGCTGCAATATGCAGAACTTTATACTCCCTGGCGATAGGTTTCACTGCCACAGCACATGCGCTTGAATATTCGCTGATGACAGCACGAACCTTGTCTCGTAATATCAGGTCTTTTACAGTTCGAACCGCTACGTCAGGTTTTGTCTGTGTATCCTGGTGGAATATCTTGATAGGATGTTTCCCCAGAAATCCCCCTTTTGCATTAATCTCATCAACAGCCACCTGAATACCTTCTAACTGGTCTTTACTGTAAAGTGTTCCAGTACCGGTAAAGCCAAGTGCTACACCAAGATGGTACGGTTCTGCTGCTTTGACTGTGCTGAAGCCCACAAGTACAGAAAACACAGTCATTACAATAACGATACATAAAAATTTTGATTTCATACCACATACCCCCTCAATATAATTTCTGACCCCCTGCTTTGACCTTCCATACAAGAATCAGAAGCATGAATCAGATGTTGCTATACTTAATAGGTTAATACAACACCGCCATCAAAGAGAAGGTCTCCACTGTTTAAGTATGTTGCGAAGCGTGAAAAACCAAAGATGAAAAGGTTTCCCACTTCTATAGGAGACATCATCTCCTTAATACGGGATTTTCCCATCATTACATCACGAACTACCTCTTCAGGTGTAATACCTCTCTGCTCTGCCTGCGCCGGAATTTGGTTAAGGGCAAGAGCAGTCTTCACAAATCCTGTACTTACAGAGAATGAGCGTATTTTGCCATCCCCTTCAGCAGCAATCGACTGAGTAAGGGCCCTCATGGCAAATTTCGTGATATTGTATACAGGTTTGTTTATCGTTGATATATGGGCGTGTATGGAACCCATGTTGCCAATGGCACCTGTACCTCCTGAACTTTTTTTCATATAGGGTATGGTGAGTTTGGATAGATAGAATGGTGCCCGTACCATGAGACTCATCATGAGGTCATATTTTGCCATGGGAAAATTCTCAATAGAATCTATGTGCTGAATACCAGCTATATTGGCGAGAAATTTAATATCTCCAATCTTGGCTGCTTCCTTGACAGAATTTTCAATATCATGATCTTTCGTAAGATCTGCTTTTAAGAAAATCATCTTGCCACCCATTTTCCGTGCCATATCCTGAGTCTCTTTCCCACCTGTTTCATCAATATCAAGACCCACTACCATCAGGTTATTTACTGCAGCAGCTATACATGTGGCCCGTCCAATGCCGCTGGCAGCTCCGGTAACAATACAGACGTTATTAATGGAAAATTGCGGATCTGATAGGAAGAGGATATCATCTTTCTTAATTTCTGGTTCTCTTATATCAAATGCCATAGCTTCACCGTGAAATAAAAAATTAGTTAAAAAATAAAAAGCAATTTTTATGCCAGAGAGAAATGTACACACAACCTGTTCAGTAGAGTCAGTGTTAGAACCTTGTGTTACAATCGTTTTTATTGTTTGATGAATTTTTATTGCAAAAGTGATGGCTTTTAATTATTATATGAAAGTGTAGAAAAAAGTAGACACTATAACATATCAATGTAGCATATACAATACAGGGGGATATTATGAGAAAGATTGAACATCATGGTTTGAACCATTCTGTCTCTCATAGTTCTGGCAGGCTTGACTCTTTGGCACTGAAAAAACAACTGGGACTATATAAACTCATTTTTGATAATATCTATAATGGCGTAGTGGTCGTTGATAAGAATGGCTATATCATTTTATTCAACAAACCGTATGGCCAGTTTCTTGGTGTTGATGCTGATGCCCAGATCGGTAAACACGTGACAGAAGTGATTGAGAATACACGGATGCACATTGTGGTGAAGACAGGAAAGCCAGAGATTAATGTAACCCAGAGAATTATGGGTCAGGACATGGTTGTTCAGAGGATTCCTATCAAGAAAAATGGCGTAATCATTGGTGCCCTTGGACAGGTTATGTTTAAGGATATAAGTGACGTGAGAAAACTGGCGAAGAAACTCTGTGTGCTTGAATCAAAAGTCAAACTCTATGAACAGGAACTCATATCCCTTCGTTCCACACGCTATACCTTTGATAGTATAGTGGGGGTAAGCAAAACCCTAATAAATTTAAAGCAGGTTGCCCGGAAGGCTGCTACTACAAATTTTCCTGTTCTTATCACTGGAGAATCAGGAACAGGAAAGGAGATGTTTGCCCAGGCAATCCATAATGAGAGTTTAAGCAAACTCCAGCCTTTTGTGAGGATAAACTGTGCTGCCATTCCTAAAGAATTGCTTGAATCAGAGCTTTTTGGCTATGAAAAAGGTGCTTTCACTGGCGCTCATCCAAATGGCAAACTTGGCAAACTTGAACTTGCCAATAATGGTACAGTATTTCTCGATGAGATAGGAGACCTCCCCCTTGAAATGCAGCCAAAACTACTTCGCGTTTTGGAGGAGAAAGAATTTGAACGAGTTGGTGGTACCACCCCTGTACGTTCAGAGTTCCGCATTATTGCTGCCAGTAACCAGAACCTTGAAGATATGGTTCATGATGGAAAGTTTCGCAAAGACCTTTTCTATCGATTGAATGTCATACGTCTACATATTCCGCCACTCAGGGATAGGAGAGAAGATATTGTACCCATTATTAACCATCTTTTAGTAAAGATCTCGGATGACCTTTCTGTCCCTGAACTCAAGATTGAGCAAGAAGCACTTGATGCATTGACACAGTATGACTGGCCGGGTAATATTCGGGAGCTCTCAAATGTCCTTGAACGAGTTGTATCTTCATATATAGATGGCAATACAATCAGACTCCGTGATTTACCACCCCACATTACAAGTAACAGAAAACCATTAAAAGATATATTGAACGGCGCGCTGAAAGATATTCATGCCAGTGCAGAGATTGAGGCTATACAAAATGCACTTCTGGTAACCAATAACAATAGAAGTAAAGCAGCAGAAATCCTTGGTATCCACCGAACCCTTCTCTATAAAAAGATGAAAAAATACAATATAGCTCTCTCTGACATGAATTAAAGGTGCTTCTGTAGACAATGTGCTACAGATTCTTGTCTCTTTTGTGATTCATGCATATAGTTATTGTAAGAGGAGAGCATGGACAGAGAGCTTGAAGAGAAAATAGAGAACCTTGCAAAGCTCATGTTTAAGGCGCGTTACCTTGTGTGCTTTACAGGCGCGGGTATAAGCACTGAATCGGGACTACCTGATTTCAGGGGTCCTGATGGCTTATGGACACGGAGGGACAAAGGGCTTCCTCCACGCCAGACACCGAAACCGTGGCATCTCTATGAGCCAAATGCAGGTCACTATGCCATTGTGGAACTCCAGAATATTGGCAAACTCAAGTTTTTAATCTCTCAGAATGTGGATAACCTTCATTTGAAGTCCGGTATAAAGCCAGAACTCATTGCTGAGCTCCATGGAAATATTACAAAACTCCGCTGTCCACGGTGCGGGATGGTATATGACCGTTCATGGGGGCTTACCTCCTGCAAGTGTGGCACCCCCCTTGTATCAAGCACAGTGGACTTTGGCCAGCCACTACCTGAACGAGACCTCATGCTGGCATACGAACACTCAAGAAAGAGTGACCTTTTTATTGTTGTGGGCTCGAGTCTTGTGGTAACTCCTGCTGCTGATATGCCAAAAGAGGCATTACAACACGGTGCAAAGCTCGTCATTATCAATCAGGGTGATACACCCTTTGACCGATACGCACATTTACGATTTTATGAAACGATTGGCGATGTATTGCCACCGGCAGTAACGAGGCTTAAGATTCTTATGGGGCTTGGGTAAAAAAAGGCACACAGGCAATAACTGCAAGGCACAGAGGCACGGCAATTATATGCCCCAACCGCCAGAGACAGTAATCGTTGTGCCAGTAATATAGGATGCGTCCTCTGATGCAAGGAATGCCACAACCCTTGCTACTTCTTCCGGTTCACCCATTCTTCCAAGAAGTGTCTGGGCTATGATAGGCTCTTTGTATTTATCAGGCATCTTTATCATGGGTGGTGTACGGATTAATCCTGGCACAACAGCATTCACCGTTACACCATCCCTTCCTGCTTCCCGTGCAATTGTTTTTGTCAGACCAATGACTGCAGCCTTTGCAGTGGAATATGCTACCTCACCTTTTGCTCCAGATATGCCATAGACAGAACTGATATTGATGATTCTTCCCCAGTGATGACTCCTCATATCAGGAAGAAGGAGTTTTATGAGGAAAAAAGGTACACCCACATGGATACCCAATACATCATTGAGGTGTCGTTTATCTATCTTTGATGTAACACCGGGCTTATCAAAACCCGCATTATTCACGAGTATATCAATATTGATCTCTTTTTTCAGTGTCTCAATAAGTTGCCCCAAGGGTCTTGTATGGGTAAGGTCAATAATGTGGGCAATAACCTTGCAGCCCCGTGATTGAATCTCTTGTGCTACATGAGGGAGTGTCTTTCTGTTTTTATCAAGCAGGATAAGGTGCGCGCCCCGTTCTGCAAAGACCTCTGCACAGGCCTTACCTATACCCTGTCCAGCGCCTGTAATGAGAGCTGTATGACCGTGAAGATTCATGCTACCACCTCGTTATAACTGTTGCCATGCTATCACTGGCTATTATATCGGAATCACTATAAAGTTACAACTCATTGATATACTGAAAAATATTCATACGTTATTGATTCAGTATGGGGTGATGTAATAAGATAGTTTCAAAGGTGCATATATGGGAAAGGCAATACAACTCAAAAAGGGCAATTTTACTACCCCATTCTTCAGGAATCTTACAGCATACTACAGCACTATAAAAGGGGGTAAAGGATATGTGCGCATGCGAAGGCTACGCTGGAAGGGTTATACATCCATCATACCCTATGTTGCACGTATAGGAGATACAGAAGTTGGCTGGATTCTCTATAATCCGCAAGAGAGTACGGTGGAGGAGATTCTCGTCAAGAAGAAATGGCAGGGCGCATCCATTGAACAGGAGATAATGGAGGCCCTGGTTAGAAAAGAACACCTTATTTCTGCAGAGATTCTTAAGAACGATACAAAAAAATATGCATGGATGATAGATTATGGGTTCAGACCAACCCGCTTGTTGACCAGGGGTAACATTTCATTTATCAGGATGGATTTAAGTACAGCGGTCTTACTACGCAAAAAACCTTTTTTAAAACCAGTTAGAATCTACCGCGCAAAGGAACGGGTAGCCATAGAAAAAATACCAGAAAGCCAGAGTGATACTGAGATACAGGAAGGCCTTGAAAGCCTCATTGATAAACTTGGTGGTATTGAGAAATTTGTAAAGCCCAACCAGACAGTTGTCATCAAACCCAATATTGTGAGCGACCATGGATTGCAGGGAGGAGTTTGGAAGGGCGGTATTGTTACAGACATGAGAGTTATGAAAGCCCTTGTTAATATCCTTTTTCCCCACGCCGGACACATTATCATCGCTGAAGGTTCTTCTATCAATAGAAGTGAGACAGGAAAAATGTTTTCCCTCTATGGATACGATAAGCTTTGTGAACTGTACAGCGGAAAGATAAGCCTTGTAGATTTAAATACCGATGAAACGATTGAAAAGCCTGTTCCTCATGGCAAGAGGATGCAAACACGGAAAATTCCACTAACCTTTGAAAGGGCAGATGTCATTATCAATGTGCCGGTGCTCAAAATACACTTTGCTGCAATAGCATCTCTGTGTATAAAGAGCCTCCAGGGTGCTGTGCCACCCCTTGAAAAATATATGAGTCACTTCTTTGGACTATGGCAGAATCTCGTAAATATCCACTATCTTGTGAAACCGCACCTCCACATTATTGATGGGATTGTTGGACAGGAGGATTTTGGACCTGTTTCCGGAACACCAAAGACAATGAATCTCTTAATAGGGGGTACCAATCCGGTGGCTGTTGATGCCACTGCCATGAGAATTATGGGCATTGATCCTCAAACTTCACCACCAGTTTTCTTAGCCTGTTTACAGGGATTGGGACCAATAGAAGAGGAGAGAATTTCTATTCTTGGTCCTTCAATTGAAGAGGTGAAAAGACCTTTTAAGCAACCTGAAATAAATCTCAATAGTGGTATGGATTTTAAAATTCATGATGGCAATGCCTGTGCCGGATGCCGTGGCTATCTCCACTTTGTGTTGAATAAATTACGAAGAATAGACCCTCAGGATAATAACAGGCTTCTCATTGATAGACCATTTCAGCAAAAAGTCCATATTTTCCTTGGTCCTGAAACGTCTGAACCCATTGATAAGAAGGCAATCAATATATTCATGGGCATGTGTCAGGGGCACCATGCACCTCTTGGCACCCATCTGCCAGGATGTCCTCCCCATGCAGAGGTGATTATGAAGGGTATCTTCAACCTTTTCCCTGATGTAGAGAGACCTAAATATGCAGATGCAACAGAAGAAGAAAAGCTTGGTGCCATGCTCAATGAAATCTTAGCTAAAAACGAATAAAAGGCTTCAGTCCTTTTTTGTTCGCGGGGTGTGACTCTTGCGGATTGCACAGGTCTCATCAGTCAATTCGCACGGTTGTTCACAGGGTTCTATATGCACCATGGTTTCTATACCCTTTACCTCTCGCTTTATATTTTCCTCCACTGTATTGGCGAGCCTGTGGGCTTCATCAATGCTTGTTTTTCTGCATATGAGAAAGTGGAAATCAATATACTTTGAACTACCTGACGACCGGCTTCTGAGCTTATGGTATCCTGCATAGGGGAAAGGCATTTTCCGTATAATCTCTTCCACCTGATGCTCCAGTTTTTTTGCTATGCTTGTATCCATGAGCCCCATAATCCCATCTTTGAATATTTTTAAGGCAGAGTAGATAATGACAAAACCCACGATGATGGCTAAGGAAAAGTCGAATACAACCTGTTTCGTATAATAGGTGAATATGATGGCAATAATGACAGCGCTATTGGTGTAAATATCACTCCTGTAATGAAGGGCATCGGCTCTTAAGGCATTGGATCCTGTTTTTTCGCCCATCCTTTCAAGGAGAGTTGTTATGAAAATGCTGAATACCAGTGACAGCACCATAATGCCCATATCAAGGCTTGAATACTGGATTGTTTGGTACCTAATAAACCTCTCCACGGTTTTATAAATAATTACCATGCCTGAGAAGACAATAATAAGTGATTCGCCTATAGCAGCAAGGTCTTCAGCCTTTCCATGGCCATAGTGATGGTCCATATCCGGTGGCCGAGAGGCAAGGCGCAAAGCAATAAAGTTCATACCTGACATGACGGCATCCAGAATATTATCAAGGCCTGATGACAGGACTGCCATAGAACCCGAGAAAATACCCACCACAAACTTGCTTACAGCGAGAACAGTAACAGAAAGAATAGCAACGAGCGAGGTTTTTTGCTTTATGTCCATAGGAAGTGTAGGAGAAAAGATTAATTCATATCAATTGCCATATGTCAATAGTCTTTTTGTGAATGAAGCGGGAGTAAAATATGGTATAGTTGACGGTATAAAAGGATTTTTATGGTAACACGAAGATATTTTTTACGATGGCTCCTGGGGTTACCTTTTGTTTCTTCGTTTTTCGTAGGTGCCCCTTTTTTACATGCACGAATGTCTCCAGCGACCCAGCAGGAACCTCTTCTCTCCATAGGCGAGTCTTTTGCAGGCGAGGAATTTCAGTATGAGATCGACTTCTGGGTGTTACGGAGGGTCGCAGTTGCAACACTCAGCTTTACAAAGGCAAAGGAGCAGGGTCGCTATATCATAACCCTCAAAGGAGAGACAGTGGGACTCATTGGTTTTCTTTCCCGGTACAGGGTGGATGCATATAAAGCGGTTGCTGAGGAAATAGATGGGGGCAGACGCCTGAGATCCCTATCATTTGAAGAATATGTGAAGGTTGGCAAGAAGGTTAGAAAGCATATCCATACCTTTGACCATGAAAAACGGACATGGATTCACAGAACAATACGGAGTAGCGGGGCAACCAGTGATGTGGAGCATCCAATCCCTTCAGGGGCTGAGTATAATGATTTTCTCACTGCTGCGTATAACTTTCGCTATGGTGTGTACGGGTCTATTGAGAGGGGAAAAACATATACAATCCCCACCTTTCCACGTAAAGAGAGAAGTAGCTACGAATTGAAGATTGCCCCAAAAAACGTTGAGGATGAAGTAAGAAAATCGAATAATATCATGGCGGAAAGCGAGTATCTCATCCAGATATGGCTGGACCCTGATATTGTGAACTCTCCAGAAGGTGCCATTGAAGGCTGGCTTTCAAAGGAAATCTATCCTGTGGAGGGAACTATCAAGGACGTTTTTCTCTTCGGCGATGTACACGGACACCTTGTGAAAAAAGGAAAGGGGTAATCAATGGTACATAGCATAAAAAAGAATCTATATATGGTAGTATACCCTATACGAGGAGGTTGTGTATGAAAAAAATAATTCTTCTATTCTGCATTATGTTCTTTGGCACAGGGATTCACGAAGTAGTGGCACAAATAAGAGTGCCCCTGCCTGAAAAGATAAGACCAATACAGAAGGCACCTGTGAGAGTACCAGACAATGTGTGTCTGACGAATGCGTTGCCAGATCTTACGGTTGAGTCATTCAAAACACAGAAGAAAGATAAGGATACGGCAGCATACAGCATTGTATTCAAAAATGTAGGTGAAGGATGTTCTCCATGTTTTACATGGAATATGTATGATGGAATAGGTACACCAATAGAAAAAGGACAAGTATGTCCTTCACAGAACTGGCAGATGAAGCCTGGTGAAACATATACAGTAACAGGAGAAATCAGTCGTATGAAAATGTACTGTTACTACAGTCCAAGTGGTGCCATGAGCCACCTGGGAGTAATTGTAAACCATGACAAAAAAGTGAATGATCCCAATATAGCTAATAATGGAAAAGACGCAGATATGGCAATACTCTGGTATGATGACAGGGCATGCAAACCAAGGGGAAATTGATTTTTCATGGCAATCACGCAAGCTTTTCCATATACAGCAGGTGACGTGTGAGGGTTGCAGATAATATTATTTTGTACGGCCTCTTGTACAAAAAATATTATGCAGAGTTCCAACCATGGAGTGAGGAGTAAATTTTTCCCATTGCCCTGGTGTATATCGTTCGTTTCTCAGGATAGTGCCATTCCTTGCATAGTCAATTTCATGGATGATCTTAAAGGTATTCTGTGAGCAATTTATTTCAAAGAGATTGACGTCATACTCAAGGGAATTGTAGCCATCCGTTGATTTGTTTGCCTTCTGATGGTTCAAAATCAGTTCCCTTTTGCCTGCTTCTGAAAAGAGGACGCTCAACCATAACGCAATATTTCCATTGGGGAGATATGTAATACTATCATTATCGAAAAACCATTTATCTCCGTAACGCGAATCTCCTACATATTTCCAATCAGCACTCCAGAGATTACTCACTCCAAATAATACAAGTATCAAAAGAATGCTGTAGATTATACCCCTCATTACTATCATAGTTTTATTTTACTCCATTGCTATTTCTCTGTAAAGCAATGATGGGTTATTGCGATAAAAGAGAATTCGCTGTAATATTATAAAAAATGTTATAGTTAATAAAATCCTCATGTTAAGAGAATCTGCACAATGATGGAAAGAAAAAGTACCATGTATTTCGAAAGGTATGGTAGTGGAGAGAAAATCATCTTTGTCCATGGTTCTGGCTGGAATACCACCATGTGGTATAAACAGAGAGATGGCCTGCAAAAAAAACATGGAGGTTATACTTGTTGATTTGCCAGGCCATGGAAAATCTCCTGGACTTGCGTGTGATTCGGTAAGAGAATATAGCGAGAACCTCCATAGAATGATGATGGAACATAATCTGGGGAAGTGTTACATAGCAGGCCATTCACTGGGTGGTGCAATCTCTATGTCCCTCACCCTTTCTCATCCTGATGCAGTCAAGGGACTTATCATTATTGGAAGCGGTGCAAAGTTGAGGGTGCTTCCAGAGATTCTCGATGGCATAACGAGAGACAAAGAAAAGACCGTGTGTGAAATTGTAGCGCTTGCTTTTTCGCAGAAAACATCACCCTCCATGAAACGTGTGGATTTCAATGAAACAATGAAATGCAGTGCAGATGTCATCTTCAGGGATTTCAATGCCTGCAATCGTTTTAATATAATGGATTTAGTAAATAAAATTACTGCCCCTACACTTATTATATGCGGAACCGATGATGCACTGACACCGCCGAAATATTCCCAATACCTCAACAAAGAGATCAAGGGTTCACAGCTTATTCTCATTGAGGATGCAGGTCATATGGTGATGTGGGAGAAACCTGAAGAGGTAAATAAAGCAATCGAAGAGTTTGTAAAATTTTTTTTGTAGGAAAATAAATAAAAGGAGGAAACGTATAATGAACAGGACACCGAAGATTCTTATATGTGTGTATGTGGTCTGTTTTATGGTTCTTTCTTTTCTCTGTCTTTTGGAGTGGTAGAGACTGCAAAAGTGAGCATTGAGAAGTTTGAACTTAAACAGATAAGCCCTGCTGAATATACATGGGAGGTAACTGTTGTTAATAAGGGTGTAGGACAGACCGGAGAATTAACCCTTCAGATTTTACATAAACAACGGAAGAGTACTGACAATTATATCCCAATCGAACGCGCAGGAATGAAAAGTGGAACGCAGACATTCTCGTTTATACCTGAGAAGTCCACACGGATACTTTCCGGCACATATGTCTTTTATCATCCCTATGATCGTCTTCGTGCTCAGATAATCCAACACGGTCAGGTTTTGGCACAGAAGGATACAGATCTGCCAAAATTGTCTTTAAAAATAGGGCCTGTGAGCTTCAGTCCTTCAAATGATTCTGGCAAAGTGAACTGGAGGCCTCGGTCACAAACGAGGGTATTCTTCCTATATATGCACTTGATGTTTCAACGAGTCGTAAGACTTCAAGTAAAGGTAACTGGACACAAATGGGTGCAGGGGGGTTCACTGTTAATCAGATAAACGTGAAGCAGAATGAGACTATCCCCATATCGTTTTATACCACAATAAGCGATGTACCTCCTGGTGAGTATCTTTATCTCCAAATACGTGTTATTGCAGTTGAGGGACCTATTGAGGCAGTAACAGAAGTAAAGTATTTACCACCCCAGGACAAAAGACCCCTATCACCTGTAGAAAAGAAGCAGTATAAATTGAAAAAGTAGCTACGTCTCTGTCCTGGACATGTATGCTTCAAACACTGCGAGATGATCCTCAAGCGCTTCTACTTCCTTAAGAAGCTGCAGAGCCTTTTCTGCTACTTCTGTACCCTGTAACAGGTGGGCAATACGCCGGGAAAGGCCACCGATAACAGTGATACGATTCCGAAAGTTGTGGGCAGTCTCCATAAGGATCATCTCCTGACGCTGGCAGGATGTCATGAGCTGCTGGATAAGGTGCGCCCTGCCCATGATTGCGCCGAAGAGTTGTCCTATGACCTGAAGGTATTCAAAATCTTCAGGTGAAATGGGAATCTCTTCTTTACCTGAGTCCACAATCAGTGCACCTAACTGTTTCTCCTCATTGGTGAGAGGATCCACATAGCCAAGGGGAATGATTGCCTTGATTTTTATGGGAGCGCTCAATGTATGGGTGTAACCATTTGTCTGGTGAGGGTCTGTAAGGTTTACTGCAACTCCTTTTTTAACAACATCCCAGACAATACTATTTTTATGAATCTCTATACCGCCTATGGGACAGGAGTGCTCACCTGCCCAGAATTTGAGTTTTAGGTCTTTGCCTTCAAGAAAGGCACACCGTGCCCTTTTCCCAAGTCGCTCGCAGAGGTGGTTGAGAACAGTCTCTATAACCTTTTCAGGAACCGTGCTTGCGCTCAAGAAACGGGCAACTTCCAGTATATCGCTGAAATAATTCCCCTTCTGTGAATTCCTGCGAGTATCTTCTGCTGGCATATTTTATTGTATCATGTTTTTCGTTTGTTTTCGATGTAACCTGTTTAATCCATGGACCACAAGGAATGTATTCCACTCCTTGTCCTTTCTGCCCCAGCTTCCGTTCCTGTTTTGCATGGGTATAAGGGCCTTTATGGCTTTTGTGCACTGGATGAGAGCATCTTCTGAGTCAAGGTGGGCAAGGGCATTGAATGTCATGTAGAAAGGTGTATGGGCCTTCCATTTTCCAGAGGGAAGCTGCCGATGGCGGAGATACTTGACCATCATTGATGTTGCTCTACTCCGGCTATACCCTGTATGGACCACAAAAGCACGAAGTGCATTATTGGTACAATAGACATTACATAGATGACCCCTGTTGCTTTCAATGTTTTCTGCAATCCCATTGTAAAGACTGAGAACCCTTTTGTCTTCTCCATGACCAAAACAGACAGAGAGGAAAAGATAGCTACAGAGGAGAAAATGCCTGAAGCAGCCAGGTGAAAAAGGGAGGCCATAAAAATCTGCTTTTTTGTAAAAAAGAGGAGCATTGCCCCATTGAGTATCGTCTATCTTTTTCAGTAACCATATAAGCGCGTGCTCAATCTTCTCGCCAGCATTGCGTACCGTGAGGTGGAGACCAAAGAGCCTTCTGATGGTCACCATTTCAGAGTTTTCCCATGAACCATTTGTGCTCTGATGATTTCTTAAGTTCGTGACTGTTGTATTAAAATCGCGCTGCCATGCCTCTGTTGCCTCTTCATGATACCACTGTTTGCGTGCATAGAGGCCAGCAGGTGATTTACTGTGAGCAAATACCTGTTGTGGATTATAGCGTGTTGCTATCATGGAGTTGATTTCCTTGTTAGGGGAACGATCTGGCCAATATCCATAATAATAAATCGTGATGGATCGAGATTCCGTGATTGAATCTCACGCTTCAATTCTATAATGGGGTAGCCTGGAGGCTCGTCACCAAGATGAAAAGTACCCCACTGCGTTGGTATGAAATAACGGGCATTGAGGTCCTCAAATGCCTGTATTGCTTCAGGTATATTCACATGGGCGTAATGCATGAACCATCTCGGTTGATAGGCAGTTGTTGGGAGGAGGGCGTAATCAATGTGAGGAAACCGTTGTCCGTACTCTTTATATCCTATAAAGTAACCGCTGTCAGCACCGTAATATATGGTGACAGTCGGTGTGATGATGAGGTAGCTTGCCCAGAGTGTCTCATTGAAGCCCTGCCCGATGCGACGGGACCAGTGCTGTACTGGAAGGCATATAAGAGTGATACCATTGCCACAATCAATGGTTTGCCACCAGTCCATTTCAATAACATTTGTTTTTTTCAAGCCACTGACAAAGTCTTTGAGGCCGAGAGGCACAAATACACGTGTATGTTCTGGAAGATCAGTTATGCTCTTGCTGTCACAGTGGTCGTAATGATTGTGAGAGAGGATAACAGTGAGTTTCCCTCCCAATTTAATTATCTCTTCTGGAGTGATAGCTGGCGGAGTTACGCGCTTTGGTAGAAGTGCCCGTTCGGAAAACATGGGGTCTGTCATCCAGTATTCCCCGTTTATACGGAGGAGAAAGGTGCTATGACCGATCCACACTATAAAGTCTCCATCAGGCTGGGACTGGATACGTTTTTTCAATTCAGGGATTACGGCAGGGAGAAATGCCCTCTCTTCACCAGTATAGGTGTGTTTTTTTTCCAGCTTCCAGCGCAGAAAAGTAAAAAAACCCTTTCGCTCCATGGGCATCCATGGGTTGAAGTACGCGCCATCTTTAAAATGGGGTGCAAAGAGCATCTCCCTGTTTGTAGCGGCAACCTGTCCCTTCCAGTCTGCCTCATTGAATGCCTTCTGTGGAAGGCAGGATGCGCAGATCAGGATAAGTACTGGAAGGAGGATATGACGAACATTCACGACGCCACCACTATGGTTTACCAACAGGCATGATATAAACAGGTAGTTCATCCCCAGGGAGGTTTAATACCTTTTTAACATTCTCAGGGGTAAATCCTGCCATGACTACTGTCCCGAGATGTAATGCTACAGACTGCAAGAATACATTCTGCGCTGCATGACCTACTTCAAGGTACATCCACGCTGGATTGGTTGAACGTGTAGAATGGCCAGTGAAAAGAAGGGCGGCAGGGGCACTCCTTATTGGATTCTGACCCACAGCAGTATAGAGTCTATCTTTAATATCACCTGCTGATACCAGTTTTATTGCATGTTCACGGGGATAGTATTTATACATACCAGGAGCAATACCAGTTATGCTACCTGCAATAACGTATACTTCTATGAAGTATGATGCCCGTGCTGAGGGTGCTGTCCGTAACCCCCTGGACGGTTCTGTAATGCCCTGGGCAGCCCAGAGAAGCTGAGAAATCGTCCCTATTGAAAGAGAATCAGGTTTATATGTCCGTATAGAGCGTCTTTCTTTCAGAGCTTTTTCAACAGAAACATTACCATCACATTGTGGTTGCGGGAGCGTAATAGTTTGGGCATGGGCAATATCAGCGCTATTCAATAAAACCATAACCCAAGAAACAATAATAAGACTAATAACTATTTTTTTCATCGTTACACCCTCAGTTGAAGTTTTATTTATTATACCATTATTCCCTCCTGTGACAATGGTGGGGTCTTTTTTTATAAATTTTGTAAGGGAATTCATTTTTAGATACCCTGCTTTTTGGAAACAATTTAGATGTCATGAATTTTTGTGACTCATGGCAATAATGTGTCCCTTTGCCTCCTCTTTACTCAGTGGTGAAAAATCTATTATGATTAATATAGTACAGTACTTTGGGAGAAAGGAGGGGTTAACAGTGAAAAAGATATCTTTATTAATAGCCACCATATTCTTTGTTGTACTTATTGTACCGCCACTTTTTGCGCAGGAGGACAAAAAAGGTTGTACAGACCACCCTCTGTTCACGAGAATGGAAAATTTTTACATTGCCTATTGCAGAGAGAGCAATTTTGACAAAATCGATTTTAGAGATGAGAAAGGAAAGGAGGTGAAGGTTGAAGGAAAGTACTCCTACTCGGAATATATGTTAAAAAAGGGATCTGCTGCTCCAAGTGCGCTGCAGATTATCAGAAACTTCGAAAATGCCATAAAGAAAATAGGAGGCTCAAAGGTATACGAGAAAGGTTCCAACGATATATGGCTGAAGCTTAATTCAGGTGGAAAGACGTTTTATGTGTATGTAAGGGCGCCACATGGTAGCACCTACTATCTTACTGTTGTGGAAAAGGAAGGGATGAAACAGGAGATTGTGGCAGATGCAAAGAGCCTTATGAACGATATTCAGACATCAGGGCATGCCTCTGTATACGGTATCTATTTCGATTTTGACAAGGCTGATATTAAACCCGAATCTGAACCTGCCCTTAAGGAGATTGCAAAACTCCTACAAGAGAATAAAGGTTTGAAGCTGTATGTGGTGGGGCATACAGATAATGTGGGCAAACTTGATTATAACCTGAAACTGTCAAGAGCAAGGGCTGATGCAGTGGTAAGAGAACTAACAATACAGTATAAGGTTCAACCTGAAAGACTTAAAGCATTTGGTGTTGCTTCCCTCGCTCCTGTTGCATCAAATAAGACGGATGAGGGAAGGGCAAAGAATAGAAGGGTTGAATTAGTGGAGCAGTAATTGACAGCCCAATAATGTGTGGGCTTCTCAGAGGAGGGCTCAATGTTACGAACATCCATATCCGTGATAATCTGCATCGGTTTGTTGATAGCATTCCCTGTATGCATCTTTGCAGAAGATTGCTGGGTGGCACACTTAAAACTTACAGTATCGGGAAAAATGGAGAAGCACTATAAAGGAGACAAGGCGTATCATGAGGAGACACATGGTATAGATGCAAAAGCTCAGGTGGTATTTGGTGTACAAAATAATCTGGTACATATTATAAGCAAAGATATTAATGGACACCTGAGTCACATACTGACTGCCGGAGATAAGTGCGAGCATAGGCATACGAAAACCGACGGTGTTCTAACAGAAGGCACTATTGGAAGCAGCAAGAAAAAGACTTTTTACTGGAAATATAGAAGTTCCATTGAATACAAAGATCTGTGCAGCAGGTGCTCTAAGGAGCTAAAAAAAGGACCCGTAGAACATTCATGGGAAGAAGAGGATTCCCGCTTCAAATATTTTATAAACCCGACCATGACGATATTGGAGCGTCTTTGCCAATCTGTACAAGCAAATCCAAAAACAGGGTATTGTAATAGAACGGCCAAAGGGTTCTCCGGCCACATGAAAAGTGGTGGTAAAACCCTTAATGCCAGACCTGAAAAACAAATGGGGGAGTCATCATATACAGGTTGGCCTCCTGAGGAGGTATATGAATGGAATGCACGAAAAGTTCCCTGCAAATGTTCGGCTGAGATTACATACATAAAAGGGGATGCAACATTCAATGGAGTTTCAATTAAAGAAGGAACGACCATCAACCTTGACAGTGCCCTCATAGAAACAGTAGGGAGGAGTGAAATAAAAATTAAAACCAAGGACGGTATTCACATCCATGTGGGTGGGCATTCAATTGTCGACTTAAGCGGCCTTTGTAAGGAAATGCCGGAAGAACCATATACGATAGGGGTCATCAGGGGCGCGTTCTATTATATGGTGACACAATTGGCTGGGAAACGTCGCACTGAAATACATACTGGATGGATAGGGGTGAGGGGGAGATTAGAGCAAGGAAGAATCCATTTGGCTTCAGCGGGCCATGTTACCCTTGATTTACCTATGGTTGCTCAGAAGACAGGGAAAGCTGATATGAAGCCTGAATTTGACATAGGAAGCGCAGATATTAAAAATTCTAAGGTTGTTCTCTACCATAACTATAACCCAGACGAGCGTTATTTATTTGTACAGGTGATTAAAGGCAGAGTAAAGTTCAGGGATGCATCAGGGGTTGAAAAGATTGTGAAAGAAGGAGAGAAGGTGTATAAGACGTGGCCACAGGATGCACAACCACAATCATTCAAAACCGTCGTTATAATTGATTAAGAGTGGAACGATGCGTGTATCTGCTGAAAAAAATTGTCTCATATTACAAGCAATAAGCTGTATGCTCTTTATATGCGTCTGTTTGTTATTGTCCGTAGACTCTTTTTCACAGGAAAGGAAAAATAATAGGATAAATGTACAGCAAATAGAGCTTCTACGAGTAAAAGCTGGTTCAGGACCCGATACTATTGGCATTATCAGTCCCCCTGAAGCAAACCCGGAAGGCCCAATGAGTTTTACTGTAGGTGCAGATGAAACAATCTATATTCTTGACCAGGTAAACTCAAGAATTCAGCTCTTTAAAAAAGGCAAGAGAATAAAAACCATACCCATACCAGAGAAAAACTTTATAGATATGGATATAGCGCCACAGGGAACGATTGTTCTCTTAGACAACCTTGTAAAAAAATCAGTCTTTCTGATGGATTCCAATGGTACAATGATGCGTACCATTCCTCTCGAAGGGAAAAACATACCCAATGCTGCTGGGGTATTGCATATTCACATAATTGATGACGGTGAACTTGCAGGTATATGGGTGAGTGTTGGAGACAAACAACTTCGGTCGGTACGCATAGCATCATTAAACGGGATCCCTGACCATAATAGACTATCTGTTCCTGGTGTATTGTCTCATGATGGAAAGAGACTTCTCAACGCACACATATCAGGAGATGCAACGGTTGAGGTATATGTTTCACAAAAGGAAAAGTTTTCATTATGGGATGAAAGGTCAATTCTTCTCAACGCATATGTTGTAGAAATTTCAGGGATATGGATTGATAACCAGAAAAGAACGTATCTTTCACTTTCTTTAGAAGAAGCGTCTCGCACACTTTCTCGTATCGTCCTTATATGCAATGCACAGCTACAGGAGATAGGGCGGATACATTTACCAACTCAACAGCTTCCCCATGAAATATGGCGTTCACTGAGGATATCCCCGGAAGGGCACATCTATCACATGTTCATCCATCGTAAAGATGTTGTTATCAAAAAATATGAGCCCATTTACTCCAAATGATTGTTGTACATCTATGTGTCACAATCAAGGGGTTACGTAAACGCCACGACAATGACTGGATTGATGCCGGGGAACGAATAAGAACTGGTTAGAAAAAGGGCTCACGATGTGTCTCGCAAGCCCTTGATTTCATTGGTTGCGGGGTCTGGATTTGAACCAGAGACCTTCGGGTTATGAGCCCGACGAGCTACCGTACTGCTCCACCCCGCGCCGAATGTGTAATATTAAAGGAAAAGACTCTGAAAGTCAACAGGATAAAAGCAATGGGTAATATTGAGTGATACGTGTTAGGTGTATAGTAAAGAAAAAGTTTAGCAGTCTATCTGGGCAGGGTCGAGTTCACGTTGTGCATACTCAGCATATACCTTTTCCTTTATAAAAAGGTCGAGAATATCCCCATCAATGTGGCCACTCTTACTTAAAGAATCAAGTACTTCCAGCGCTGTTGATACGGACATGGGCTTTTTATAAGGACGGTCCTTTGCGGTGAGTGCCTCAAAGATATCTGCAATGGCAATAATCCGCTCTGGATAGGATAACTGTTCAGCCTTTTTGCCAAAGGGATATCCTGTGCCATCCAGCTTTTCATGGTGGGCAGCGGCATACTTGAGGACATGGCGCAATTTTTTGGGAAAGGGGAGTTTGCTGAGCATTTTATATGTGACAAGGGAATGATTCTCAATAATTTTTCGTTCCTCAGGCGTAAGAGAACCCTTCTTGATGGAGAGGTTATACAGTTCTGCTTCAGTAAGGTAGGGCATATCCATTCCCTGATAATTCCATTTCTTTTCTGCTATCTTTTTTAAACGTACTATTTTTTCATCGTCCATAAATTCGCCGGATTTATTGCATGATTTTATGAATTCCTTCTCCTCTTCAAGGAGACTGTATTGCTCGAGCGCCTTCTGGTCTATACGGATAAACTCCATTTCTTCAAGGGCACCTACCTTACAGAGGCTGAGTTTCTCTTCAAGAGCTTTTATGGCAATGTCTCTTCTGAATATTTCATACCGTGTGTCAATAAGATTTTCCAGGTCAAAGACCTTTTGAAGTTTTGTTGATTTGTCGATGACATTCTCAGGGGTCACAATCTTTCCAATATCATGGAGCCACGCTGCAAGGCGGAGCTCATGGAGCTCATCCTCGTTTAGGAAAAAGTCTTTAAAGGGGCCTTCCTGCTGCTCATTCATCTTTTGTGCAATGGCTATTGTGAGTTCCTGAACCCTTCTTATATGACCTGCAGTGTACGGAGACTTTTCATCAATAGCAGTGGCAATAGTCTCGATAAAGGATTCAAAGAGCCGTTCCAGATCCCTGTAAAGTCGTACATTGGTTATAGCGACAGCTGCTTGTGATGCGAGGGATGCAATGATGTCCACGTAGGCCGGGGCAAATGGTATGGGTTTTTTTGTTTCAGCATCAAGGGCATTGATGAGCTGAAGAACACCGATTGTTTCGTTTTCTTTATTCTTCATAGGAATGACAAGCATGGATTTGGAACGATAGCCTGTACCTCCATCAAAGGCACGTGTGCCGGAAAAGTCAAAACCTTCAGCTTCATAGACATCTGGTATATTCACAATGGTGCCCGTAATGGCTACATAGGATGAAACATTAGAAAAATTTGGCTTCCCATCCTTTTTCAAAGGCACAGGAGGCCAGGTAATGGGATGTGCCTCCCCGCCCATCCTGATATTCATCGTTTCATTCTGGACAATGGCAAACTCAAGGTGTTCTTCATCATCATCCATAATGTAGAGTGTCCCTGCATCTGCATTAGAGAAATTGCGTGATTCCTCCACGATCTTTTCAAGTAACCTGCTCAGGTTTTTTTCTGCTGATAATGCAATACCTATTTCAGTAAGCTTTTTAACGAGAGAAGTTGCAATGCCCATCTTGTTATGGTCAATCGTCATACGTTTGAGTTATTAGCATATCAGCAAAGCGTTGAATCTGCAAGAAATATGGCGCATAGTGACTCATAGCTCATAGTGACAGTGTGGTAATCAATTATTATGAAGACTTCAAAAGGAAGGTGAAAGTACTGGCACCTGCAACAAGGAGGCCTAAGAGAAATATCCCGAACCTGAAACTCACAAGGTCTCCTGCCAAACCCAGACCATAGGGTATAATACCGGTACCGAAGATGATGGCTATAGTTACTATGAATCCTGTTGCCATGCTGCGCTGGCTTCCTTTGAATATCCGTGAGATTGCGACAAGCCCTATTGGAAAGAATCCTGACGCACAGGCTGCCTGAAAAAAGAGGGAGGCCTGTATGATCCGTATATCTTTGAAAGCAAGAAAGAGGGTGAGGAGTCCTGTGGTAAGCATCAAGAAAAATATGGTTTTTTTCAGACTGAATCTATCCACAATAAACCCTGTCATTATAGCAACAGCAATACCTCCAATCCGTGAAAGACCAAAAATCTTGTTTGCATACCCTATATCTATGCCTAACTCCTTGGTAAGATAGAGAGGAATGACAAAATAGATACCGAGGTTCGCACTTGTTGAGAATGACCAGATAATAAACATAATCCAGAGTGATTTTTCTTTCATAAGGGCTACAAAGATATTCTCACGGGTCTTTTGTGTCTTCACCTCACTGGTGAAGAAGTAAAAGAGCAGAGTACAGAGAATGAAGGCGACACTAAAGACATAGAAGATGCCCCTCCACGCAAAAAAATTAAGGAGAAAGAGGGCTATAAAGGGGGCGCTGAAGATGCTGACGGATGCTGCTGTATCATGGATAGCAATAGCCTTACCCCAGGTCTTCTCTTCGAAATAGTGTGTGATGAGGGGGATGATGGAGGGAAGATAGATTCCTGTTGATAAGCCAAGGGTGAAGGCACACAGAGAGAGATACGAGAATTGTCTGACAAAAGGGATAAAGAAAAAGACGCAGGTAGAAATTAAAAGCGAGGTGATGATAGACCGTTTATACCCGACGAGGCCTGAAAAGATACCTGACAGAAAAAGGGATATTGCGTATCCGAGAGAGTTGAGCGCAACAATGCTGCTCGCCTTTGCGTGGCTGATTATAAATTCATCCTCAATGAGAGGCATAATGGGTGAGAATATAGTTCTTACGCTGAAATTGATAAACCAGAGAGACCAGAGGAGCATGAGAAGAGCAAAGGCTCTACCTTTTATTGAAGGAAATCGTTCCATAGGGTGTTGAAATACTGCCTTTAACTCTACCTTTCAAAGGAGAAAAAATCAATTCCTCGTATTGAGAACCTCTGTGAATCGTGTTAATATACGTGGCATCACAACCACCTATAATTAAGGAAGAGTATAATGAATATACCCATGATAAATCTCAAAGCCCAGTATAAGAAGATTCAGAAAGACCTGGAACCAAAGGTTACAGAGATACTCAAAGAGCAACAACTCATTCTTGGAAAATACTGCACTCTTCTCGAAACAACAATAGCAGACTATGTTGGGGTCCCCTATGCAGTGACATGTGCCAATGGCACAGATGCCCTCATTCTTGCGCTCATGGCCCTTGGTATACAAGAGGGAGATGAAGTGATAACAACACCCTATACCTTTTTTTCCACAGCAAGCTCCATTGCCCTTGTTGGTGCACGACCTGTCTTTGTTGACATTGAACCTGACTATATGAACATAAATCCTGCACTCATAGAACAGAAGATTACCAAAAGAACAAAGGCAATCATGGTAGTACACCTCTTTGGTAAACTCTGCGATATGAACAGGATTAAACGGGTGGCAACAAAATACCGCCTCCCGATTATTGAAGATATGGCTCAATCACTCGGTTCAGCACACAAAGGCAAACAGGCAGGAAGTTTTGGTGATATAGCAGCGCTGAGCTTCTATCCTACAAAGAATCTCGGTGGTATTGGTGAGGGTGGTATGGTCCTCACCAAAAGAAAGGACCTTGGAGAGAGAGTTAAGAAATTAAGGGTTCACGGCATGGGTAGTGTTACCTATGTTCATGAACTCATCGGATTTAACAGCAGACTTGATGAGATTAAGGCAGCTGCCCTAACAGTTAAATTTCCACACCTTGAATCATGGAATAGAAAACGGATGGAAAATGCAGCCTATTACAATGAGCACTTGAGAGACTTGCCTATAATGCTCCCGAAGATTGTCGATAGTAGTTCCCACATATTCCATCAATATGTAATACGACTCACACCACGGGACAAACTACAAAAGTTCCTCAAAGAAAAGGGCATACAGACAGGTATCTACTACCCTCTGCCGCTCCATTTACAGAAATGCTTTTCCTATCTGGGATATAAAAAAGGGAGCTTTCCCGTAGCAGAACAGGCATCAGCTACAAGCCTTGCCCTTCCCATATACCCTGAATTGACGAACAGGGAGAGGGCGTATATTATCTCCTCTATCCGCCAGTTTTTTATGTAGAGACAGTCAGGGTCTTTTTCCAACAACAACCTCAACCATCTTATCCAGGGATAGATATTTTGAAGCGATGCGGTTTACATCTTCTGTGCGCACTCCCTCAATATAGGCAGGCCATACCTTGAAATAGTCAGGTCGCAACCCATAGAGGGTATCGAGACACATGGCTGTTGCAATGGCACTATTCGATTGCATGCTAATGGAGTGATTGCCAATAAGGTAGCGCTTTGCATCTTCAACTTCCTTGTGAGAAAAACCATGGCGTCGGATTTTTTCTATTTCATCACGCACTATGGAGGCTACCTCTTGTGTGAGTGTGGGATCAGTCCCGATATATACACCCATGGCACCCACCTCGTAGGCCATTTGATTGAAAAAAGTGAGTGCATAGGCATAGGGTTTCTCTTCTCGTAAAATCTTATGGATCCGACCGCTCATGCCAGAAAGAATGGCATCAAGAACCTCGGCTGCATGTCTGTCTTCATGGAGAAGGCCAGGACCCATAAAACCAAAGACCATATGGCTCTGTCGTATGTCCCTTTCAAAGAAAACTTGTTTCTGTGAAGGTACAATCTGTTCTTGTTTGATACTACGGGATGTACCCTTCCATGATGACAGGAGCTTTTTCACAGCATCGACAACCTCTTTTTCAGGTACATCGCCTGAAATTGAGAGCACTGCATTGTGAGGGCTTACATACTCACTGTAGTATTTCTGAAGATCCTCAATGGTTATGGATACTATATCGTTCTCCGTTCCTGCTGGATCCTTGCTGTACGGATGACCTGCATAAAAGACTTCATTAAATTTCTGAAAGGTGGAGGAGATGGGTTCATCATCGCGTCTTCGTATTTCAGAGAGCACATCCTCTTTTGCTTTCATGAATGCATCATCCCTCATAACTGTTTCGGTGAGGAGTTCTTTCAGAATGGAGAGGGCTCTGTTCATGTCCTTTTTAAGGAACTTACCTGATAATCCAAAGAGATTTCTACCATTGAAGGGTGAAATATCTCCTGCGAGAAGATCAATCTCCCTGGCAATGGCAAGGGCATCTTTATTCTTTGTCCCTTTAATGAGCATCTTGGAGAGGAGGTTGAAGATGCCATTCTTACCTGCAGGTTCTTCCTTGAGACCACCGATGAAGCCAATCCTGAAAGCAAAACTGGGTGAAGACGGATTATTGTTTATGACAAGACGAAGACCGTTCTCCAAAGAATAGACATGGGGATTTGATGATTTTTTTGGCAGAAGGGATACGATGGTCTTTTGTTGCTTCACCATATAGGTCATAAGCACCCGTTTCACATCCTCTACTGTTACTTTTTCAACCGCTTTTAAGAACGTATCGATAAAATGTAGGTCGTTGGTGAGGGTAAAGTAATTACCAATCTGCCTTCCTTTCCCCTGTACTGTTTCATCAGCATAGATATAGGATGCATGGATAATATTTTTTGCCTTTTCCATCTCCCAGGCCGAAGGCCCCTGAGTGGCAAGGATTGCAATTTCCTCTTCAATTGCCTTGAGTATGTTGCCATATGCCCGTCCATGAAAGGTAGACATAATAATAAATAGTCCTTCTTCCTTTGGGGTAAAGGTATAGGTAGAGACGTTGGTTACAAGACCCTTCTTATTTTTTATGTTTTCTTGGAGCCGTGAGCTATCACCCTCACCGAGAATTGCTGCTGCCACTTCAAGAGCCGGGATGTCTCTATGGGTTATGGAAGGAATACGGTAGGAGAAGGCAAGGTAACTTTCCCGTAATTCTTTTTCCATAACCTCAACCCGATCCTTTTCTTCAGGTGTTATAGGGTTTTTTGTAAGTGATGGGGCATGCGATACGCTATGTGTGGCAAACTGTTTTTCAATGAGCTCTTTTGCCGTATGCTCGTTGAAATCACCAACAATGACAATCACCATATTGGCAGGCGTATAATGATTGTTGAAATAGGCGGTGATATCATCTCGAGTAATTGCTGCTACAGTCTCCTCAAAACCAATGATGGGTCTCCCATACGGGTGGTCTTTGTAACTTAAGGAGAAAAGGGTCTTAAAGAGTTTTCGCTGTGGGTCATCCTCATTCATCTTGATCTCTTCCAGAACTACCCTTTTTTCTTTTTCCACTTCATGGATCGGGAAGGACGGATTTTGTACTGCATCGAGGAGGAGCGCAAGTCCCTCTTCAAAGGCATCCTTTGGTATAACTATATGATAGACTGTATTATCATAAGAGGTGAAAGCATTGATTGTTCCTCCACGGGATTCAATGCGGTATGCGAGCTCATTTGCCTTAACCCTCTCTGTTCCCTTGAAAATGAGATGCTCAATGAAATGGGTAATGCCTGCTATCCGTTTCTCCTCAAACTTACTCCCCACCTTTACCCATACTTGAATTGCAACCACACCCGTATTCTTACGTGTTTCAAAGATACAGGGTAACCCGTTGGGTAGATGAAACAGATTCATGCTATACACCTTCCCCTGGCAGAAAAGTAAGAAAAAAAGGAAGAGAAAAAGGGAGAGGCTTGTGAAAAAAAAGAAAGGCCCCTTGTTACAGGGCCCTTCTTCCTTCTGCAAACGCTCTGACATTGAGATCATGGAGTTTTGGTGCGAGAAGACCTTTGATAGCTTCAATCCACTGCTCTTCTGTAACTTCAGGGAAGAAGTTCGAGAAAGCACCGATGAGTACCACATTTGCAGCCTGCACATTACCAAGATTTCTCGCTATCTCCTGACCATTGATTACATAGACATTATCTTTAAAGAATTTTTTAAATGTCTCTTCCACGTCTCCAGGGTACTGAGCCATCCCGAGGTTCACAGCAGGGGGATAAATCTCCTGCTTGTTGATGAGTATCTTTCCTGTTGGTTTGACCCAGTTGATATACCGCATAGCTTCGAGAAGCTCAAAGGAGAGGAGAAAGTCAACATCACCATATTTGATCAGGGGAGAGTAGACCTTTTTACCGAATCTGAAATGGGTGGTCACATCTCCACCTCTCTGTGCCATTCCGTGGACCTCACTCTTCTTTACATCATATCCAGCCTTGAGAAAAACCTCAGCAAGGATGTTGCTCGCAAGGATTGTGCCCTGACCGCCGACTCCTGAGAGAAAGATGTTCACGACCCTGCCATCTTCCTGGACCTTTTTTACAGGTTTTTTAATGGCTTTTTTTACTGGTTTTTTAATGGGTTTTTTTGTTGTCTTCTTCTTCATAGTTTACCTCCTCATTTCGTGCCCGGAACTATGGCGTCAAACTTACAAATCTGAGCACAGACCTCGCAACCAACGCATATATCCTTATTGATAAAGACCGTTCCCTTTCTCTTGTGGCCATCAACAGTCATGCCTTCGCCCTCTTCCCACGAAATGGCAGGACATCCAATCTCAAGACACATCTTGCATCCCCTGCACTTCTCTTTGTTAATCACATAGACAGGGTGAGCAAATTTTTCAAGGGGTTTTGCCCTGCGGAGCATGATGCAGGGGCTATTCTCACAGATAATGAGTGATGGTTCATCCTTCTCCATCTCTTCCTTTACGACTTCCATGGTCTGCTGAATATTGTACGGGTTTATCTTGCGTATGCTTTTTACACCTAAAGCTTTACCGAGCTCTTCGTAGTCAACCATGTGGGTGGGTTCCCCCCGTGCAGTAAAGCCAGTGCCCGGGTGCTCCTGATGACCTGTCATACCTGTGATTCTGTTATCGAGGATTATGGTTGTTGAGTTGCCTTTGTTGTAGACCACATCCATGAGTGGACCCACACCGCCATGAAGGAATGTAGAGTCACCGATCACTGCACATACTTTACCCATACCATCTTTGCCAAGGGCTTTCATTGCCCCATGGGCTTCACCGATACTTGCACCCATACAGACGCATGAATGCAATGCCTGAAGGGGTGGTGCGGTTGCCAGTGTATAACACCCGATGTCGCCAAATACAAAGGCTCCAAGCTTCTTCAGTGCATAGAAGAGGGGCCTGTGTGAACAACCGGCACACATATTGGGTGGTCTTCTCGGTAAATCTTCTGGTTTTACACGGATCTTTGGTGGCTTGTATGCCTTTCCTTTGAGTGATTGTTCTACAATTTCAGGTGAAAGCTCATACATGTTGGGTATGAGGTCTTTACCATGGAATACCTTGTAGCCAAGGGCTTTAATTTCTGTTTCAAGAAATGGATCAAGTTCTTCAACCACAATGACCTTTTTCACCTTCTTGTAAAAATTGGCAATCATCTTTTTCGGAAGGGGCCATACCATCCCGAGTTTCAGATAGGAATACTGGGGAAATACTTCTCTTGTATAGAGATAGGAGACGCCACTTGTAATAACACCAATCTCTCTGCTATTGATTTCCATTGTATTGTATTTGAATGTATCTGCATAGGATTCAAGCTTTTTCATTCTCTCTTCAACAAATTTCCGTCTTACCCGCACATTGATTGGTACCATGACATATTTAGGTGCTTCTTTCCGGTCGAGGCCCAGTGGTATGGGCGATTCTTTTCTCTCTTCAAGAACAACAGGAGAATCTGAATGGGCAACACGTGTTTCTGTGCGCACAAGAACCGGTGTATCGAACTGTTCACTTATTTCAAAAGCGATTTTGATAAAGTCCTTACATTCCTGTGCATCTGCAGGTTCAAGCATGGGAACCTTTGCAAATCTCGCCCAGTTACGGCTATCCTGTTCATTCTGTGAGCTGTGGACATTGGGATCGTCTGCAACAACAATAACGAGACCCCCTTTAATACCTGTATAGGCAAGGGTCATAAATGGGTCTGCTGCTACGTTCATGCCCACATGCTTCATGGATGCCATTGACCGAGCTCCTGCTATGGCTGCACCGCTTGCCACTTCTACTGCAACCTTTTCATTCGGAGCCCACTCTGCATAGATTTCAGGGTACTTTTCAGCAATTTCCCTTAAAATCTCACTACTTGGTGTTCCCGGGTAGGCTGCTGCAACCTTAACTCCCGCTTCCCAGGCACCCCGTGCAATTGCGCTGTTTCCTTGCATTATTTCTTTCATATGTCCCCCGTAATGGCGTTATGCCTTGTTTTTAATGAATAAAAAATCTTCACCTCCTTCTCCCTGAGTTATTTTTTTTAATTTTTATGGCTTGTTAATAAATTCACTTATTATTTTCTATAGAATAGGACAATTTGTCAAGTTAATTCATTCATAAAATCTTCTGTATCGATGGAAGCACAATATTGCTATATGAGAGAAGCAAGAGACTCAACAATTCTGTAGGTTCCCTCGAGACCTTCTCTTAGATTTTCAATGGATATCCGTTCGTTCACACCATGCATTCTCAGGAGTTCTTCCTTGGGAAGCGTGATGGGGAAGAACCCATATGCAGTAATACCCTGATTTCTAAAGTACCGTAAGTCTGTGGCGCCTGTTGTTAAAAAAGGAAGGATGGGGATGGCACCTTTCAAGTGTTTCACGACCCTGCCTATTGTTTTAAAGTAGCGTGTATTATAAAAGGACGACCGGGGCATGCTGTGACCACTCCTGAGTGGCTGTACTTCAATCTGGTCACCGCAGAGTTTTGAAATTATTTTAAAAAAATCTTCATGTCGTTCAGTTGGTAATAAACGGGCATCGAATGTAGCACGGGATTCTGTTGGAATGACATTCACTTTGTCACCACCCTGGAGGATTGTCAGTGTTACTGTATTACGGAGAAGTGCATTATACACAGGGTTTGCCTCAACATAGGTTTTAAAAGCCTTTTTTTTGAGTGTCTCATGGAGGGTTGTGTAGGTAAAGCCCTTGCCCTTTTTCCCCTTTAAAATACCATTGAGGTAGGCGGTGACGATTCGCGTGGGTGTGAAGGGCCAGTTGTATGAGAGAATGGCTTTTGAGGCGTGAATAATTTTTTCGTTTGCATTATCTTTGTGAGGCAAAGAACCATGGCCTCCCTTGCCACGAGCCACAATCATGAATTGGCTTAATATTTTTTCAGAAACAGAAATCTGGGCATGGAGCACACCATCTTCTTCAGTGATGCACCCGCCTTCACTCAACACAAATGCAGCATCCTTAAGGTATGGTACCCTATCCAGGATATACTTAACCCCATGTTCACCACCCACTTCTTCATCACATGTGGCGAGAAAGACAATGTCGTGCTCCGGTGCTATCCCCTGCTGATAGAGGTGTATGAATGAGAGTAGCTGACAGATAATCTGGGACTTCATATCAATCGTGCCTCTTCCATAGAGAAACCCGTCCTTGATTTCACCACCAAAGGGATCCACGCCCCATTCATCGTCCCGGGCTGGTACGGTATCCACATGACCAAGAAGAACAATGGGTTTTTCCCGTCGCTTACCCTCTATGGTTGCAAGAATATTTGCTCTTCGTGGTGTGGATGAAAAGACCTGGGATCGAATTCCTTCTCTGTGGAGAAGCGCTTCCAGAAAGAGTATCGCCTCTTCCTCATTTCCGGGGGGGTTTGAAGTATTAATGCGTATAAATTGCCTGAGAAGTGTAACTGCTGAATCAAGGGTAAACAAAATAAGTCCTATACATATATATAGTTACAAACATTTGATAGTCGTTTTTTTTACAGCCTTCCGTGGTTACTTTTTACCTTTCTTTTTAGGTGCTGCTTTTTTTGTTGTGGTCTTTTTTGTACCACAACCTTTCATGCCGCATGTCATGGTTTTCACCTCCTTTTTTCTTTAGGTATTGATAATACGCATTGAAAAGGTTATAGAGCAATAACCTCTTTAATTTCAGGTATTGCTTCCTTCACTGCCTTCTCCACTCCCATCTTCAATGTCATGGTACTCATGGGACAGCTACCGCAGGCTCCCTTCAGCATAACCTTGACCACACCATCCTTCACATCAATGAGCTCGATATCGCCTCCATCCATCTGAAGTGAAGGCCGTATCTTGTTGATAACCTCTTCCACTTTTTCTCTCATGGTTCCTCCGCTTATTTAATCCTTTCTATCTCAGTACTCGCTCATGCTACTGCACGTCTATCTTTATCTCTTTTGGAAGTGTCTTATGGGATTTGGGCATGACAATCTTTAAAACACCGTCCTTATATGTTGCCTTTGCTTTATCCGCAACCACTTCTGCAGGGAGCTGAATGACACGCTGAAAAGAACCGCAGACCCTTTCTGACCTGTAACAATCCTCTTCTTTCAATTCAAGGTCCCGTTTTTTTTCACCCTTGATGGTAAGCCTATCCTCAATAATAGAGACGGTTACTTCCTTTGGGTCGATTGAGGGTATATCCATAGTCACAATAATGTCCTTTTTCGTCTCGTGAATATCAACAGCAGGTACCCATCCTTCTTCTCGTGTGGGAAAACCTGCTTTTCCGAAAAAATCCTCAAATAGCTTATCCATTTCTTCCCGTAATGAGGGAAACCGTGCTTCCCATAATGATTTCCATGGTGTGATGGGCATGATTACCTCCTGGCCATATATTCTATGGGATGAGTCTTTTCCAGAAGCTCACAATACCTGAGTGATGAAAAACAAGCTGCACCAGTTCCCATCCCTCATGTCCCATATCATTCAACAAGAGTGAAAGATTATTGATCTGTTCCATAGTAACATTATGGACTTCACATGCGCCGTCTGTTCTGCAGGCATAGATAATATTGTTTTTCGGATCCACAACAATACCTTTCTTTTTTAAATCATCCATGGAAAAGATCTTTACCGTGTATTCATACGCCATGGTTCTGCTCCATTGTTTTTGTCCCGCTCTTGTTATAATATTAATACATTCACAGTTTTTTTTAAAGAGAGAAAAGTGCATGACCTTTGTACCTTCCTATATACATACATATACACAGGGTATTCTGCTTGACCGGATTGAAGCCCTTGAGTCCAAACTCAACCCGTGTATGCTTTGTCCCAGAGCCTGTGGCGTACAGAGGCTTTCCAATGAATTGGGATACTGTAAGGCACCGTACGAACTCTACATTTCATCTGCCTTTGCCCATTTTGGAGAGGAATCACCGCTTGTAGGTATCCATGGTTCGGGGACTATATTTCTCACCCACTGTAACCTCAAGTGTAGCTTCTGTCAGAACTATGATATAAGCATCTACGGCGATGGTGTACGGCAATCGTACACACAATTGGCAGACCTTATGGTGGAGCTCCAGAAACGGGGCTGCCACAATATTAATTTTGTTACACCAACCCACTATGTGCCACAGATTATCAAAGCCCTTCCCCGTGCTATTGAGATGGGGCTTACTGTCCCGCTTGTGTATAACTGTGGCGGGTACGAATCCCTTGAGGTCATACGGTTACTTGACGGTATCATTGATATTTACATGCCCGATATAAAATTTCTGAGTAGCCACCTTTCTAAAAAATACTGTAAGGCAGAGAACTACCCTGATATTGTGAAAGAGGTTGTTAAAGAGATGCAGTGCCAGGTTGGGGATCTGACTATGGATGAAGAGGGTATTGCCATACGGGGGTTACTCATCCGACACCTTGTCATGCCAGCCTGTGGTGAGGACACAAAAAAAGTACTCCGTTTTGTGAGGGAAGAAATTTCAGACAATGCATACGTCAATATTATGGCCCAGTATCACCCCTGTCACAAAGCCTATGAGCATGAAGAGATTGCACGACGGATTACGAATGAAGAATATTATGAAGCCCTATCCTATGCAGAAAAGATTGGACTTATCCGGGCGGCTACTCACTGAGTCTCTTGCGTAATAAATCGTTGGCTTTAAGAATCTCCTGTGCATCTTTGCCCGTAATTTCCCATGAGTATCCCTTACTATCCTTTTTGAGTTTAATCCGTATCTCGCCCTTAAGGCTTTTCTTAATCTCGTCAAGCTCTTTTGCATAAGAGGTATCAGCGATTTCTCCTTCACCCACCTTTTGCTTTGGTTGAACCTCGGTGATTCTTCCGCAGGAAACAAGGGACAGAATAATAAGAAAAACTGTGAAAAGATGCATATGGTCATGATATACTTAGAGGGCGATCTTTTTCAATAGAATTCTCAGGCAGGTTGTTCGGGGAGATAGCGGTATGAAGTTTGGAGTGAGCATACAGAAAGAGCAGGGACTTGTGAATAAGATGGAAGCCCTTGGTATACGAGAATCTGATATTGTAGAAAAATTTATCCATTCGCGGGGTCCTGGTGGCCAGCATGTGAATAAGGCATCCACGTGCGTGTATATAAAACATATTCCTACGGGTATAGAGGTCAAGTGTCAGCGGGAACGTTCCCAGTCACTCAATCGATTTCTTGCCCGTAGGCTGCTTGTCAAGAAATTGGAACACATGATTCTTGGTAAAAAGAGTGAGGAACAGAAGGCAATTGAAAAATTGAGACGGCAAAAAAGAAAACGGTCACAACGGGCTAAAGAGAAGGTCCTTGCCCTGAAACATCACCAATCTCAAAAAAAGAAAAATCGTGCATTGTACCGTGATAGGGCTGACATACAGGACGAATAGGATGAATCATTGATGTACGTATGGTACACAAAACATGCCTGAAATAAAGGGCCACCACAAGTAAGGAGGGAAACACCGTGACTACAGAAGAACTTGCAGAATTACTGCTGGCATACCTCTATGATAAGACAGAAGCAGAAGTGCATAGCTATTTTTTCTTTCCCCTCGCAGACTTTATGGGCATGGCGAAAATTGATGATAATGAAGAAATTCTCAGAGCAGCCCAGCTCCTTGAAGCAAAAGGATTTGTGATGCTATCCCAGGATTATCTCGGTCAGATAAGTGCCATGATAAATCCTGACGGCCACTCCTTTGTTGAGGCTGGTGGAGAGACAGGCATTATTGGTAAGTACAGAGAGAATCCGGAAATGTATATACCTAACAGGGAAGAAATACAGGAGGCTTTTATGGCTGCATCTTCCATCCCAACAGCACCCTTTGTGCCTGAACCTCATCCCCAACCAGCACCTGCATCAGTACACCGGATAGATATCAAATACTATATTCTCCAGATCATCGATACTATACTCAATGACACAACTATTGATGATACAACACGGGAAGACCTTCTTCGTGATGCAGAGACCCTCTATATGCAACTCAACAAGCATGTGAGAAATAAAACTGTTATTGATGCCCTCATTGCAGAGCTATCGAGTATCCCCTCTATCGTGCCCCTTATCACTGCACTCAGCTCCTTTGTATAGGAGCGTGACTCTCTGGCATCCTGCTGTTGCAATTTCTCAAGAGATATAGTAATTACACGTGAGGTAATGTATGAAGTTTAAACTTGATCATATTGGTATTGTGGTAGAGAACATAGGAGACCTTGCAGATATCTTTCGACGAGTGGGGCTGGAAGATCCAACAGAGCCTGTGCCATTTACACCATTAAAGGTTGCGGGTTCCTTTATTAATGTTGGTGGCACCAGTGATGTCTATCTGGAGCTTCTTGAACCGACCCGTGCTGATTCTCCTGTGGCAAACTTTGTTCAGAGGAGAGGCGGTGGATTACACCACCTCTGCTTTGAGGTAGAGAATATAGAAGAGGCATCGCGCGAGCTTGTACAAAAAGGGTTTCCCATGGTAACAGAACCCATTGAATGTGCTGCCTATGATGAAAACCTGAAGAGAACCTGCGAAGGAACAACAAAGATTTCATTCTTCCGTATCTCTGAACGTATTCTTATAGAACTCATCGAAAAGGGAAGATGACAATGAAAGGCATGTACAGGCAATGACACGAGATGATGCAGTTGCACTCCTCACACAGTACATCACAAATGAGCGTATGATACATCACTGCTATGCTACAGAGTCAGTGATGCGTGCCCTTGCGCGGAGATTAGGAAGGGATGAGGAACAATGGGCACTCGCAGGCCTTCTCCACGATTTGGATGTGGAGATTACCAATGCTGATCTTACTATCCACGGGACGGAAACTGCCCGCATTCTCAAGGAAAAGGGTGTAGATGCGGAGATTATTGATGCCATCCTCATGCACAATGAACAGGCCACTGGCAGAAAGCGCTCTACAGAGTTTCAGCACGCCCTTGCTGCAGGAGAAACCATCACTGGTCTTATTATTGCCACCACCATGGTCTATCCTGATAAACGACTCACAAGCGTCAAAGCACAGTCAGTTGTCAAGAGAATGAAAGAAAGAGCATTTGCTGCATCAGTGAGCCGGGAAAATATCATGGAATGTGAAAAGATTGGCATACCCCTTGTTGAGTTTGTTGAAATCTGTCTTGAAGCCATGCGTGGTATTAGCACGACCCTTGGTCTGTAAGGAGTAGCTCTACGATTTGAGAAGGCATCCACCACTATGAGGCGTGAAACACTTTCACGCTATATTACATTACTGTGTAATCGCCGTATGGCGGTGATGGTCCTCCTTGGCTTCTCATCAGGGTTACCACTGCCCCTCACAAGCGGCACACTGCAGGCATGGCTTACCATGGCAGGTATAGATCTACGTACCATTGGTGTCTTCTCTCTTGTGGGACTTCCCTATACACTGAAATTTTTATGGTCCCCTTTTATGGACCGTTTTGTCCCTCCCTGGTTTGGAAGGCGCCGGGGATGGATTATCGTAACCCAGGTATCTCTCATGCTTGGTATAACTGCTATGGTATTTATTTCTCCACACAATGCGCCACTACTTCTTGCAGTCCTTGCCTGCATCGTTGCCTTTCTTTCAGCATCTCAGGATGTGGTTGTTGATGCGTACCGTACCGATATACTTCCTCATGTGGAGCGAGGTATCGGTGTTGCAACTTTTTTACTTGGCTACAGGATTGCCATGCTTGTTGCCGGTGCCGTTGCCCTTATTCTGTCTGATCGTATAGGCTGGCAGCATACATATTTCATCATGGCAGGTCTTTTGATTGTGGGTGTCTGCGGTACACTTATTGGTCCTGAACCTGATGGTACAATCATCCCACCCAAAACACTTCACGAAGCCATATGGGGTCCGTTGAAGGATTTTTTTTCACGACGCCTGGCACTGGTCTTCCTGCTTCTCATTATCCTCTATAAGCTGGGTGATGCCTATGCCGGTACCCTGACCACTGCCTTTCTCCTCAGGGGTGTTCATTTCAGCGCCACTGATGTGGGTACTATCAATAAAGGAATGGGGCTTGTTGCAACCATTGCTGGTGCCATGTTTGGCGGAACATTGATGGTTAAACTCGGGCTCTTTCGTTCACTATTGGTTTTTGGTTTTCTCCAGATGGTCTCCAACCTTTCTTTCATGGTTCTTGCATGGATGGGGAAAAATTATGGAATGATGATCTTTGCAGTTGCCTTTGAAAACCTTTCTGGCGGTATGGGTTCTGCAGCATTTGTTGCTCTTATCATGGCATTATGTAATAAACGTTACAGTGCCACCCAGTTTGCTCTCCTCTCTTCCATAGCAGTCATTGGACGAATCTGTATTTCTCCCACATCTGGTTTTGTTGTGGAATTGACAGGATGGCCACTCTTCTTTTTTATTACCACACTCACCGCTATACCAGGACTGTGGCTCCTTTTTATGTTGCGAAAAGAAATCCTCAATCTCCAGGAAGAGTAGTCAGTTTCAATACCCTTAAAAATGAGTTTTATTATGTATTATATTTGATATATAATATATTTATATTAGATTGCATAAAGTTTAATCAGCAATACTATATATATCATTTGAATTACTTTATCAACCATTAATATTCTCATTTTAATCGTTTATATTATTTTTTTTATATTATATATAATTTTTTACTTGACAAATGATTTTTACCATATGTACAATGTGTATACTAAAGATATATGTCAGCAAAAAAGAAGACAGACGAAGAAAAAAAATCAGTCCCAGTAATCGTAAGACTAAGCAAAGAAGAATATGAGATGTTAGAAAAAAGGGCTTCCATACTCGGTATGAATATCTCTGGATTTTTGAGGCTCCTCATAAGACGCGGCAAGATCGAATTAGAAGAGGGTACATAGGCCCTAAGAAAGGGGGTGAGACAGTATGGCAGTAAAGAAGAAAGCAGCAGCAAAAAAGAAAGCAACAAAAAAGAAATAGGGAGGGGGGCGAAAGCCCCTCCCTAAAAAACCACAGATTTAGTGATGGTAGGTTTCAGTATGATGGACAACCTATCACTAATAATACAATACCTTCAGAGGGAAGGGGATAAAAAAGGTGTGTGTAAAGAAAAACATAAAGAAAGGAGGTGAATATAGATGACAAAAGCGGAATTCATCGCAAAGGTTGCACAGAAAGCAAAGATAAGCAAGGCGCTATCAGAGAAAGCGATTAATTGTTTTGTTGATGTTGTGAAGGAGACGTTGAAGAAGGGCGATAAGTTAAGCCTCGTTGGTTTTGGAACCTTTGGCGTTGCCAAGAGAAAAGCCCGTAACGGGAGAAATCCACAGACAGGCAAACCCATCAAGATTCCAGCGAAGAAGGTACCAAAATTCTCTGCATCTCCATCCTTTAGGAAGATGGTCAAATAAAGCCCGCCCCTAGGCATCCTCTCCCACTTCTCCCCTTCTTAAAATTGAGAGGATGCCTTCTCTCCCATCGTCTATTGTGTTCCATATGCTGATTGCTTTGGCCTTACTACAACAATGCCTTCTTTATCCTTAATATATCCGGGGAAATTCTGGTCAATAACCTTTCTGTAATCAGGCAATGATGAGGCATGGCGCAGATAGAAACTATTATCCTGCTTGATGATAATGCCCACATGGGATACGTCGAGCCCCTCTTGCTGCGTGTAGATGCCTACGTAATCACCGGACTTTAATTTTCCCAGAATGAAGATATCTACATCCCGGGAGGGTATATAATGAATGATGCGCTCCACTGGCTCAAGGCCTGCAATAAAAGGGGTGCCATCCTTTTTTTTATTCAAAGTCTTTTTCACGCTGACTGTCCTGTATACACCAATATCTTCAGTCACATCCATCACAAACCTCTTATTCCGGATACACCAATCAGTAAAAAAGTGGTTTCTGGAATCAAAGGATACCTTTCCACCATTGTAGCGAACGTGAATGAGGTTTTCTTTAAATGTGTGTACAGAGTCTGAACGTCGCATGGCCTCTATGTAATCGATAAAGGTAAAGCAGTCAACCCCTTCAAGGTTAATGACCAAAACCTCTTCTGTTGTTGTATTACCAATGAGCGTTGATTCTCTGTAGTCTGTGTGGAGAAAGTGTTTCGACAGAAAATCAATCCGTTCACCTATTTGTTCAATCTGAGAACCTCTCCGAATCAGATTGTCCAAATCAGAGTCAGACCATTTTCCTAAAACACGGTGTTCTCGTATCATAAAGCCACCCTCTGTAATCTTAGTATATACCATGAGTATCGTTGATGGAAATCCCTTTTCACCTTTTTTAAACGCCCCTTTTCTGGTATGCTTGTTCTGTGAAACAGGTGATCGATATACATGTCCATGGTATTGGTGGTTATGATACAAGGACTGCCAATCCCGCTCGTATCCTTCACATAGCAGAAATTCTTGGCAGATGCGGTGTTTCAAGCATGCTACCCACTATATATCCCGCACAGATAGAAACAATGCGGACGAATATGGAGGCAGTAAAGAAGGCAATGGAGATACAGAAGTCAGAGTTCAGTAGCTCACCTCTCACGCATGGCCCATCAAAAATTATTGGTGTTCATCTCGAAGGTCCTTTTCTCAATCCATTATATTGTGGTGCCCTTAATAAACGGTCATTCCTTGAACCAAACGAGTACTCTTTAGAAGAACTCCTTGATGGATTTGAGGATATGGTAAAGATTGTTACCATTGCACCGGAACTCTCTGGTGCGCTAAAGCTTATCAGTATCATGGCTGACAGGGGTATTACTGTGAGCATGGGCCATTCCAATGCAACCTTTAATGAAGCAGAGGCAGGTTTTCACAGAGGTGCAAAAGGCATTACCCATCTATTCAATGCCATGCGTGGTTTTCACCACAGGGAACCTGGTATTGCTGGATTTGGCATACTCAATCAGGATATCTTCATCGAAGTTATTGCAGATACCCTCCATCTGAGTGAGTATACACTTGATTTAGTCTTCAGAATAAAAAGACCGGACCGCATTATCATGGTATCCGATTCTATCAAGGAAACACCGGGAACCACATACGTACCACGCTCTATGTCAAAAAGAGGTACTGTATGTGCTCAATCACGATTAAAGGGTGGTGCACTGACACTTACCCAATCAGCGCGCAGACTCATTGATAGAGGCTTTAAAGAAGAAACAATTATGGCATGTATCAGTGGTACCCCATGGTCATACATATGAACAGTGTATACACTTCACCACGCCTATTTCTCATCGTGCGTCGCAGGGTGCTTGTCGTGACCCTGTTTTTGATACCAGGGGCTGGTTTCAAAAGAATGTATTATCTATCGAGTTTTACGACCGAAGACCTTGATACTCACGACAGAACCTGCAACCTCCTGTAATTGCTCCTGACCACGTACTGTTGTATCAAGAATGGTCTTTGTAGGATCAGCCTGAATATAATCGAGTGGAAAAACAGTCTCGTCCATAACCGTGACATCCTCAAATCCTGCATCCTTAATGTATCGTATGTAGTCCTTTTTCAAGGAAGCACCAGCAATGCATCCGGTGTATGCATCAATCGATTTTTTTATCTTTCGGGGAAGTGGTTTAAGCAGGACAATGTCGGATACCATAAGCCTGCCACCTGACTTTAATACACGGAAGGCTTCTTTGAAGACCTTTTCTTTATGGGGAGAAAGATTAATGACACAATTAGAAATAACAACATCCACTGAACTACCGGGAAGGGGAAGGTTCTCTATCTCACCGAGCATGAAAGCTACATTTGTATATGGTCCTTTTCGTGCATTATCACGGGCTTTTTCAACCATTTCGGGTGTCATGTCCACTCCGATGACCCTACCCTTTTTCCCAACCATATGAGCAGCGAGGAATGAGTCAAAGCCTGCGCCAGAACCGAGATCAAGGACGGTTTCACCCTCCTTAAGATTTGCAAGGGCAAGGGGATTGCCACATCCAAGACCAAGGTTTGCACCTTCAGGTACACATTCCATATCTCCTTGTGTATATCCTATGCCCCTGCTTATGTATTCTGCTGGTTGGTTAGTACAGCAGGAAGATATATTCCCGCAGCAAATACCACCACCCTCAGCAATCCTTCCATACCTCTCTTTAACAGCCTTTTGAATGTCTCGTTTTTTCATAGGGGTATCCCTTCTACTTTTCTTTCAATGTCCAGACACCATCCCAATCTTCAGGAGGGGGATGTGTGAGAAAGTGCTCACAGCGTTCAATACACATTCGGGTAAGATGGTCATCAGGATTAAGGGAAAGGGCTTTTTGAAATAGACCGATTGACTTATCCCATTGTGCCTTACGGTACAGACCAATACCTTCATTGTATATCTCTATCACGTCCTGTAGATTTTTAAAGGACGTTGTATCGTGGTAATCGAGAATCTCATATATGGTGACAGGCCTGGCTTTTCCCTTCACACGGAGGCGATCCACTTCCCTGTACATGTACGTTCCTTTGAGGTTCTTCAATGTAAGCTCGCTGATGAGGAGACTTGTTCCATAGTATTTGTTAGCTCCTTCAAGGCGTGACGCAAGATTGACGCCATCACCGATAACTGTATAATCCATTCTTTTCAGACTGCCGATATTTCCTGCCACAATCTCATCTGTATTGATACCAATACCAATGTGGATGGGCATTTTATTATTCTTTATGCGCAGTGCGTTGAATTTCCGTAATGCCTTGAGCATATCAATGGCTGCCATAACTGCATGGTCTGCGTCTTCACCTGTAGTGAAGGGTACGCCAAAGACAGCCATAATTGCATCACCGATGTATTTATCCAGGATACCACCATAGTTGAAGATAATATCCACCATGATTGTAAAATACTCATTGAGCATGCTTACTGTTTCCTGTGGGCCCACATGTTCAGAAATGGATGTAAAGCTTCTGATGTCTGAAAAAAGGACTGATGCGGTCTGCGATTGCCCGCCCAGCATAGCATCCCCTGCCTCCAGCAACCTTTCAGCCACTTCCTTTGTCATGTACCGTGCCATGGTGCCCTTTAAGCGTTTTTCATTGGTAATATCTTCAAAGACGAGCATAGAGCCGATGGGTTCATTTTTTATATTGATCAGAGGCACGAGCACGAGGTTGACAGATATGGGTTTATCATCACCATGGAACAGTTCTGTATCCATGGCTATATAGGGTTCCCGTGTTTCTACAAGCTTATCTATCTTTTCTACAATCCATGCATTTTTACCTGAAAAGTAGCGGTCAACGGGCATGCCGATGATATCCTCTATACGAACATTGAGTATTCTCAATGATGCCGCATTACACTTCACAATCCGTTTCTTATCGTCAAGGGTAATAACACCATTACTCAAACTCTCAAGAATGCTCTCATTGTAATTTTTCATGTTGAGCACATCATCAAAGAGCTTTGCGTTTTCAAGGGCAATGGCTGCCTGGGCAGAGAAAGCCTTCAGGCGATTTTCATCCATTTTTGTAAAGGGTCCACCCCGTTTATTGAGTACCTGGGTGACACCTATTATCTTACCCTCTTTATTTTTTACTGGCATACAGAGAATGTTTCGTGTTCTATACCCTGTTTTTTTATCAATCTCTGGGTTGAATCGAGGGTCACTGTAGGCATCAGGTATATTGATGGTTTCTCCTGTTGTAAAGACTGTACCGGCGATACCAAGGTTACTGGGGAAACGTATTTCCTTCATATGAAGCCCCTGACCAACCTGGGACCATAACTCGTTTGTCTTTTCATCGTAGAGAAAGAGGGTACTTCTATCAGCATCAAGAATCTCTGTTGTTGTCTCCATGATTTTTACAAGGAGGGGATGGAGTTGTAGTTCTGAGGAAATGGCTGTTGTTATTTCAAGGAGCTGGGACTCTTCTTCTTCCTTTTTCTGAACCTCGTCAAAGAGTTGCGCATTCTGTAGCGCAGCTGCTGCCTGAGAGGTAATTGCCTCTAAGAGTGTTAGATCGTCTTCGTGAAAATCGCCTGCCTTTTTATTGAGAAGCTGGATGACACCGATAATTTCATGTGTTCTTGTTTTTATGGGTGCGCAGAGAATGTTTCGTGTTCTATACCCTGTTTTTTTATCAATCTCTGGGTTGAATCGAGGGTCACGGTAGGCGTCATTTATAATGATGGGTTCACCGGTTTGAAAGACCGTACCGGCAATCCCTGCATTATTGGGAAACCTGATTTCACTTTTCAGGTCGCCCTGGGCTATACGCGAAAAGAGTTCGTTCGTATGCTTGTCATTCAAGAAAAGGGATCCCCTGTCAGTATTCAGCGCCTCTGTCGTGATTTCAATCATACGGGCAAGGAGCGTATCCAGTTCAATGGTGTCTGAAATCTTTTTTGAGACTTCGAGAAGGGCAGTGAGTTTACTCAGGACATCTGCAACCTTTATGAGAAATTCTTCCCGTTCTACCTCACTGAGTGCATCGAGGATGTGTTTGATATCTTCCTGCTGGAGTCTCCGTTCCAGGAATCGATTGACTATATCAAAATCTTTATCTACTGCTACCATAGGATGGTCCCTTCAGCAATTATAGCGTATCCCGTGATGCATTGTCACTCCCTTTCAATAATAAAGGAAGCATCCCTAACTCCGTGATTGAAAATAATTAAGGCTCACCCTATACTATTTTCAACCAATAAAAACATAAGAGGTGAGCCTATGAAGGAG
>Ga0272448_1000792_pt1 | contig 45574 bp, 44 predicted proteins | sample YNPCB0191_FD_202220 | JGI IMG/M metagenome (GOLD analysis project Ga0272448, IMG submission 202220) | Hot spring sediment microbial communities from Yellowstone National Park, WY, United States - YNP-CB-019-1 | ecosystem: Environmental > Aquatic > Thermal springs > Hot (42-90C) > Sediment... | reverse complement strand
GGCTCACTTCCTGTCGACAGGCTTTACGGCGTCGGCAAGAAGACGGCGACCAAGCTGGAGGAAATGGGTGCAAGGACGATAGAGGAGCTGTCCAGGCTGCCGTCCCATCAGCTTCAGGCGCAGTTCGGGAAGCGCCTTGGCCTGTACTTCTACTTGGCTTCGAAGGGCGAAGATGACGAACCGCTGACCGACTGGGAAAGGGAGCAAGTGGGTCGAATGATGACATTAAAGGAGGATACGAGAGACATGAAGACGATAGAGGAGGCCCTGAAGAAGATGGCCGAGGAGATTTCGGCAGAGCTGGACTCCTCGAAATTCAGCTACAAGGCCGTGGGGATAGTGGTCGTTGACACGCTCCTGAAACAGCGCAGCCGCAGCCGTTCCTTGAAAGCCGAAGAGAGAGGGGCCGATCCCATCGCAAGGATAGGGGCCGAACTAGTGGAGGAGCTGCTGGAGGACGAGCCGGACATGCTGATCAGAAGGCTGAGCGTCCGAGTGGCTTCGCTCAGGAGCTCCGCGGGGCAGATGGACCTCTCTAGCTTCTACTGATGGCCCCTGGTGACTTCAAGATACCTGACAGCGTCCAAAGCGGCCATGCATCCCGAGCCAGCCGCCGTCACGGCCTGGCGGTAAACGTGGTCGGCTACGTCTCCCGCCAAGAAGACGCCTTCAACGCTCGACATGGTTCTTTCCTTCGCGACAGCGTATCCCTTTTCGTCGAGCTGTATGTAGTTCTTGAAGAGCTCTGTGTTGGGCTGGTGGCCGATGGAAACAAAGACGCCGGAGCATCTGATGACGCTGACCTGACCCGTCTTAACGTCCTTCACCTTCACCCCTTCCACCTTTTTCTCTCCCAGTATCTCCTCTACGACTGCGTTCCATACGAACCTGATCTTGGGCTGGGTGAAGGCTCTCTGCTGCAAGATGTGGGACGCCCTCAGCTTGTCCCTTCGATGAACGACAGTAACGCTCTTGGCGATCTTGGAAAGGTACAGCGAGTCCTCCATGGCCACGTCCCCGCCCCCCACCACCACGACGTCTTGGTCTTTGAAGAAGGAGCCGTCACAGACGGCGCAGGAGGAGACGCCCCTGCCTTGGAGCCTCTTCTCAGATTCCAGGCCCAGCCATTTTGCGGATGCGCCCGTCGCTATGATCACGGCGTCAGCGACGTACTCCTCATCCTCGACGTATATCCTGAAGGGCCTGCTGGAGAAGTCCACCTTCGAAACGTTACGGTCGACCAGCTTCGCTCCCGCGTTTTCGACCTGCTGTCTCATGGCCGTCATAAGTTCGGGTCCCATTATGCCGTCAGGGAAGCCGGGGAAGTTTTCGACCCTGGTGGTGAGCATGAGTTGGCCACCGAATTCGTAGCCCCCCACGACCGTGGGGGTGTAGCCGGCCCTCGCGGCGTAAATTGCGGCCGTCAGGCCAGCTGGACCGCTCCCGATTATCAAAACTGGGGTGTGTGACGATGTCGTCATTTGATTTGCCTTGGTCTGGGGGGATTTTAAAAAGATATCTCAATGTATCATTTTTCGGACGGGACCTTGACCTTGGAGAAGAGGGCGCGGGGCACGTCGATTGTATGTCCTGGTTCCAGCGCCTCCTTCCCCAGCCTGCTCAGGCCCAACTTCAGTGGGTCTCCGCCAACGTTGAGCATAGAACAGAGGGAAGACGACGACATAGGCATGAATGGATACAGCATCAGGGCTATGGAGTAGGTGGCTTGGGCGGCGACGTAGAGGGTGGTGGCCGCAGCCACCCTGTCCTTCTTGACTTGATACCACGGCTCCCTCAGGCTCAAGTACTCGTTACCCCTTCGGGCCAAATCGACGGGCTGTCTTGACGCTTCCTTTAGGTCGAAGGCATCCATCAACTGCACGTACTTCCTAGAAGCTCCCGCCAGGAAGTCCAAGAGCTCGTTCTCCTCCTTGCCCAGGGGTCCGGGTCGAGGCACGGTCGAATCAAAGTTGTTCTTGATGAACATGAGCGTCCTGTGTACGTAATTGCCCACCACATCGTTGAGGTCGCTGTTGACCAGCCTGTCCAGCTCGGACCACCCAAAGTTGGCGTCCTTGGACTGAGGCCTGATGGCCATCAGGACATAGCGCCAATATTCGGGGTCTGCTATCTGGAGCGTTTCGTCCATCCATATTCCGACGTGGCGACTCTTGGAGAACCTCTGCCCTTCGAAGAGTATGAACTCTGTGGAGGACACCTGCCAAGGCAGCACGTAGCCCTCCTTGGACGCCATAAGAAGGGCCGGAAGGATGATGGTATGAAAGGGGATATTGTCCTTGCCGATGAAGTAGACGCTCTTCGTATCGGGGGACTTCCAGAACTTGTCGAAGGCCTCCTGACCGCCGTGCACCTTCGACCATTCTTCCACGGCCGACACGTAGCCCAGCACTGCCTCCATCCAGACGTAAATGGTCTTGCCCTCAGAACCGGGGAAGGGGGCGGGAATCCCCCACTTGTTGTCTCGGGTCAGGGCGCGAGGCCTCAGTCCCTCCTCCAGCCAGCGGTTGGAGAAGTTGCGCGCATTCTCCGGGAACTGGGCGTTGCTGTCAATGTACGCCCTGAGGTCGGCTGAAAGTTTCGGAAGGTCGAAGAACCAGTGAGTGGACTCCCTTATGACGGGCGTAGTGCCGCAGGTCGTGCAGCGGGGAGCCTTTAGATCTGTGGGCTCGAGCAGGCGGCCGCAGTTGTCGCACTGGTCTCCCCTCGCTTCTTCAAAGCCGCAGTACGGACATGTTCCCTCGACGAACCTGTCGGGGAGAAACCTCGCGTCACGTGGACAGTAGAGAAGGGGGACATCTTCGGAGTAGATGTAACCGTTCTCAAGGACCTTTGTGTAGAACCTCTGGACGAAGTCTATGTGTGCTGGCGATTCCGTGCGCGTGTAGTTGTCTAGATCCACCCTATACCTCTTGAGCAGGGAGACGACGTTCTCATGATTGGTGTCGGCCAGCTCGCGGGGAGATATGCCCAGCTTGATGGCCTCCACTTCAATGGGCGTGCCGTGTTCGTCGGAACCAGAAACGGAGACCACTTCCTCCCCCTTGAGCCTCAGGTATCGCGAGTACACGTCCGCGGAGAGCAGATGTATGAACGTCCCAAGATGAGGGGTTCCGTTAATGTAGGGCCAAGCGGAGGCCACGATCCATCTAGCCAAGGGGGTTCACTTCGAGGTACGAAGCAGGGACCGAGCCTGCTGTATATATAATTCTTTAGCTTCGGCCGGTGGCCATCAGGCCCGGGCTATTGAGGCCCCCTTTGCTCTTGGAAGTCGAAGAGCGTCTTGGCCCTGCTGTCCAGCTTTTTCGAAGCCACTTCTAGCGCGGCCTTTTGTTCATCGGTGAGCAGGCCCATCATCTCTATCGCCTCAAGGCAGTTCAGCACGGCGTAGCCGTGGAAATGGTTGTTCCAGTATCCGTACACTTCCTTGGACTTCGAAGCTATTTCCTTCACCTTTGGGATCCATTTTGCGATCTGTTCCTTGCCGTACCTGTAGTCGTACCAGACCTTCTTTCCCAGCCCGTGCCACCTTACGTATGCGTGCCCGGCCGTCACGATGGCGTCGGAGGGCAGGAGGGGCTCGTCCACTACGGTGTTGGCGACGCCGCACCTCCTGAGTAGGCTCCAAGTCTCCTCTCTCCACCATGACTTGTGGCGGAACTCCACAGCGAACTTGAAGACGTCTAGGGGGAGGACCTTGATAAAGGACTCTAGGAGGTCGTAGTCGGCTTCTAAGCTCGGCGGGAGCTGCACGAGCAGGACGCCCAACTTCTCCGGGCTAGTCAGAGGTTTCAGCAATTCCAAGAACTTGGATAAGTCCCGCTCGACGCCTAAGCGCAGGCTCAGCCCCTTGTCGTGAGTTATCACCTTAGGTAGCTTGAGGCTGAACCTGAAGCCCAATGGGGTGTACCTGGACCAGCTCAGCACGGTCTTTTCGTCGGGGTAAGCATAGAACGTGCTGTCCACCTCGGCCGTCCCGAAGACCTTGGAATAGAAGGACAGCTTGGGTGTGTCCTTCTTGGGATAGAAGACGTCAAGCCATTCGTCGTAGCTCCAGCCACAGGTCCCCAGCCACAGGTTCATCGTTCGTTATATATGCCACCCGGCTATGTTAACGTATCGTGAAGACGCTCGTTGGGACTGGGGGCTGGCAGTACTTCCCTCTGGCGAAGGCCCAAAGGCTCAAGGCCTATTCCCGACTCTTCGGTTTTGTGGAAGTGAACTCGACCTTCTATACCAACCCGCCCATCGGCCTTGTCCGGAGATGGAGGGAGTCCGTCCCCCAAGACTTCGAGTTCAGCGTCAAGGTTAGCAGGGAGATAACCTACAAGGCCGGCTTCGAACAGTCTGACCCGTTCCACAGGAGGCTGGAATACACCGCCAAGGTATGTGATATCCTGAGGTCAAATTTGGTCGTCGTGGAGACGCCATCTTCCTTTCGGCTGGACGAAGCACCTGTTTCCTGGGTCGAGACGATGGTGGATTTCTTCGAAGGCTTGGGTCTGACTGTGGCTTGGGAGCACAGAGGCGAGCTGGACGCGAAGGTCGTCTCTATTATGAAAGGCATGAACATAGTCCACTCTGTTGACTTGAGCCGAACGTCGCCTGCTTATGACAGCCCCATACTGTACTCTCGGGTCTTCGGTAGGGGAGAGCATACGCTGTACAGGTTCACGGAGAGAGACTTCGACGAAATCGAGAGACGAGCGGAAGCGGCCCGCCCCAAGAAGGCATATATCATCTTCCACGGAGTGGCCATGTATGCCGACGCCCTCAGGTTCATGAAAAGGGTGGGGCAGCACTCTCAAGTCGCTTGAGAAGGGGTCCTCCCGTAGTTAGCTAAGCCTCTGACGAAGATGCATTCATCGGGGTCCACGGAAACGTCATAACCATCTAAGTCGGCCAGAGGCAGGTCCTTACCCCTCACTACGACTATCGGCACGGTTTCGTCAGATTCACCCATCAGGAGCTGAGCCGCAGAGGAGAGGTCGTCAGCCACCGCCCTCCTCGTAACCTTTAGCCTGTTGCCGAAGAGGTCCTCCCTTCCCCTGTCATCCACGACGGCATCGATTCCGGAGAAGCCGATGGTGACCCCCACGGTTCCCCTACGAAGCGGCTGCAGGCGGCTGTCGGTTACGACAACACCCACCTGCGCGCCGAAGGCGAGGAGGACCTCCCGCCGTATGAGGGCGGCCTGCCTGTTGGGGTCTGATGGATGAAGTATTGCCTTTCCCTTGGGGATGTTGGACTTGTCCACCCCCGCGTTTGGGGCGAAGGCGCCTTCCTTGATAGTGAGCATGAATCCGTGTAGCCCTTTCAAGACGTGGTCGGCCTCTCGGATGACCGTCTCCGCCAGCGCGGGGCTCATCTTGAAACGGGATCCCGCTGCCACAGCATCGTGCAGAGGCACCGTCCTTCCGAGGTCCACGTATCTTCCCTCGGCCATTGCGAGGAACTTGCCAGAGACCACCAGCACATCTCCGTTTCGCAGCGATGCCCCCGACTTGTCGAGCATGGCTGTCAGCTCAACGACGAAGTCAAAGGGTTCGCTCTTTCGTCTAGCGATCAGTGGGATCATTTCGATAGGGCGGGCTTTCATTCCTGTCACGCAATCTCTGCGAGCTAACCTTATAACCCATGCTGGTCAACTGTGGAAACGATGCGTCTTGGTCGCCGTAACGCAGCTTTATGACGAATACAGGTCCTACGCAAGCCTGACCGACTTCGCTGGCTACAGGATGCCGCTGAGCTTCAAGGGGATAATCAAGGAACACCTCGCCGTCAGAGAGAACGCTGGCTTCTTCGATGTCTCCCACATGGGTCGCTTCGTAGTAGAAGGAAGGCAGGCCGACGCCTTTCTCAACCGCCTACTGACGGCCGATGTAGTCAAGGCAGAACCGGGTCGGGCAAACTACGCGCTGATGTGTTACGAAAACGGAGGCGTCATTGACGACCTCATCACCTACAAAGTCGACTCCGATAAGTTCTTCGTCGTAGTCAACGCCGGCAACAGGCAGAAGGACTTCGAATGGATGACCACGTGGGCCAGGGACTACGATGTGTCGCTGAGAGATGTGACGCTCGAGTCCGTCCTCATAGCCGTGCAGGGGCCCAAGTCGGCGGACCTGCTAAGGTTCGCCCTAGGATTGGACGTCTCAGGGATCAAGAGGTTCCACTTTGCACTGACGACATACGAGGGAAGAGAGCTCCTAGTGGGCAGGACCGGGTACACCGGAGAAGACGGGTATGAGATCATGCTGAGCGGTGTCACCGCGGAGAGGCCAGAGGGTGGGAGAGGCGTCTGGTCCAGGCTGATGGAGGAGGGCAGGCGCACCGGGGTTGAACCGTGCGGGCTGGGGGCTAGGGATACCCTGCGCCTAGAGGCGGGGCTTCCTCTATATGGAAATGAGCTTACGGCCGAGACCACGCCCATAGAAGCGAGCCTAGCTAGATTTGTGGACGTCAACAAGGACGACTACCTGGGAAAAACCATACACACGAGACAGCTCAACGCGGGGACAACGAAGTCACTTCAGGGGCTCGTGTGTGTTGAAAGGGGCATTCCCAGAAGTCATAACACGGTGTTGCTGGATGGCGTCGATGTGGGTTTCGTCACCAGCGGAACCTTCTCGCCTCTGCTACGGCAGGGCATCGCCCTGGCTTACATCAGGTCCAAGCTGGGAAGGGACGCGAGGGAGTTCACCATAGACATAAGAGGCACGAAGTGCAAAGCTGAAATACACCCCCCGCCGTTCTACGACCCGGAGCGTTACGGGTGGAGGAGGAAGACGGTTTGAAAGCTGGAAAGTACGAGGTCCCCGAAGACCTCCGATATACAAAAGACCACGAATGGCTGAAGGTCACCGGCGTTGACGAAGCATTGGTGGGCATTACTCACTACGCCGCGGATATGCTCCACGACATCGTGTTTGTGACGCTACCCGCAGTGGGCGCGAGGTTGGAGATGGGCAAGGCGGCCGCCACCGTCGAATCGGTGAAATCGGTATCCGACGTGTTCTCGCCGGCGAGCGGCGAAGTGGTTGCTGTGAACGGAGAGTTGGCACAGCACCCGGAGCTGATCAATCAAGACCCGTACGGAAAGGGGTGGTTCTTCAAGATCAAGGCGTCATCTTTGGCTAGCGATAGGGCTACGATGATGGACCCAGCGTCTTATGCGGCCCTCGTGGAGAGGCTTTCGGCTTCAGAAGGTTAATATTGTCACGTTTTGATAGGTGGAGAGAAGCCCCCGATGGACAACCCACTCAAAGGCTTACGAGGCTTGCTTCATCGCCCCACCATCAAGGTCACGAAGATGGCGGTCTTTCTGGCCATAGTTCTGATCTTCGCCCTGGCCCTGATGTACAGGCTGCAGCCGGCCAGGTACGGCTATACTTTGGACGAATTCGATTCATACTTTCACTATTACGCCACCAACATAATCGTCAACGACCTCAACACGAAGGGTGTTGCAGGGATCTTCGACTTCTTCAAGGTTGTGGATACGCACTTTTGGTACCCCGACGGCTACAACATGGCGTCCTCGACTTTCGCCGGCTTCTACTATACCACCGCCTTCCTCTATCTGTTCCTCACCAAGGTGGTGGGCGTCAACATCTCCCTTTTCGACTACACGGTCATTCAGCCCGCCTTCTTCGGCGCTCTGATGGTCATTCCAGTGTTCCTTCTTGGGAAGAAGATCAGAGGGATAGGAACGGGCATTGCCGCGGCTCTGTTGACGGTGCTTACGCCCGGGTTCCTCCTCAGGTCCAGCATCGGCTGGTACAAGCACGAGCCGATTTCTCTCTTTGCTGGGGTGTTCGCCCTCTACTTCGCCGTAGAGGCTTATGAAGCCACCACGTCGAGGAAGATGTGGATATACTCCGTGCTGGGGGGGCTCTTCTTGGGATACGCCAACGTAGTCTGGGGTGGCGGCAGGTACTTCAACGGGCTGCTCGGACTCATGTTCTTGGCCGTGCCTCTTCTTACGACGGTGGACTTCCGTAAGTCTCTGGCCGCTGTAGTCATGCTCGCCTTGAACGTCATGATTGGAATGACCTTCCCCAACCCGGGCTTTGAGTGGTACAAGGATTCAGCCAACTTGGTCATGGCCCTTGGCATCGTGACGGGAGCGGTCGTTACGCTTGCCGCCAAGCGCCTCCCCGACAAGAACAAGCTCTTGGGCAAGTGGGCGGCCCTCGCGGGCATGGGCGCCTTGGCGTTGGTGGCCGTCGTGTTCTGGCTGCCGGCCAACCTATCGGCCAGGTACTTGGCTGTCATATGGCCCTTCTCGAAGAGCTCTGTGGCCATCGTGGGGACGGTCGCTGAGCACCAGTCCACCAGCGGGCTAGAGCTGCTCCATTCGTACTTCGTTCCTCTCATCCTGGCCATCTTCGGCGGGTACTTACTCTTGAAGAAGAAGAGGCCCGCCACCATACTGGCGGTGCTCGCCTTCCTTTCGGCCCTCTACGTCGCTTCCTCTTTTGCCAGGCTCCAGGTCTATCTGTCCATAACTGCGGCCGTGCTTGCTGGCGTGGCCTTCAGTGAAATCTCTTCGAGATACCTGTCTTTGAGACAAGATCCAAAGAAGAAACAGGTGGACACAAGCATCAACGCAAAGAAGGCTCTGACGGTGGTGCTGTTGCTGCTCCTTTTGGTGTACCCTGCCTACAACGTGTGGCAACCATATACCAACAGGGGGATGCAGTTGTCCGTCTCGGCGACGCCGCTCGGGGAAGACATTCCAGACTGGCAACAGGCCCTGACTTGGATTAACACCAACACCCCCGCCGACGCCAAGATAATCGCTTGGTGGGACTATGGATACTGGATAACCGTCATGGGCAACAGGACGACGTTCGCCGACAACGGCACACTGAACACGACCAGGATAGCCCGAATCGCGACCATGTATCTGTCGAACGAGACTTCTGGCTATCAGATCGCCCACGACGAGCTGGGCGGCAACTACGTCGTGGTCTTCGTGACTGCCCAAGACCTCCGTAACGGGTACTACATTCTGGGCCGACTCATCGGGCTGGGCGGTGATGACGGAAAGATAGACGCCATGGCTTCGATCGCCGGCATAAATGAATACCAGCAGCTGGTGGACAACAGGACTCAGATGCCCACTTACTATTTCTGGAACAGCACCCTCATAGGTTTAATGTTCCCGTTCGACTTCAGAGGCTACGCCCAAGTGGACCAAACCACGCAGCAGATTACGTATATCGCTCCGGACTATCAGAACGCGACGGCACCGGGCACGTTCCAAGTGCCCGTGTACACATACGACCTCAAGTTCAATTCGACCTCTCCGTACTTCCAATTGGTGTTCAAGTCGGCCGGCAACCCTGACTCGAGAGGATACATGGCTCAGGTCCTAATCTACAAGGTCGTTCCCTAGGAAGAAGGCCCTTTGCCGGTCGAAAGGAAACGGTCCTTCATCCTCAGCTCTAGGTACCTATCTTGGGGAGAGAACTTCGGAGGGTGGGCGTATGCTGTTCTCCCTCCGCACTTGGGGCAGACGTCCTTCAAGGTGTAGGCGCCACAGCGCTCGCAGCGACGCATGAGGCCCTTCAAGAAGGGTCAGCTCTTCTCTCGGACGAAAGTCACCGTTCCCCTGTTGCCCACTTCGTCCTTGATTCTTTCCAGAAGGGCGGTAAGATGGCGCTCCCCAACTTTGAAGTTCTCGGCGTAAAGATGCAGGTTGTACCTGGGAGCGCCGCCATATGTAATTTGGACCTTGACTTCTGGAGGAACGCTGGCGACGGCCCTTGAGAAGGAGTCCTTGATGATAGCGACGCCGTCGGGCCTGATAGACGTCACCTCAAAGACACCTCTTATCTCAACGCTGGGGACCTTGAACCTTTCCGAAGCTACGCGTATGAGAGTGTCCAAGTACTTCTGGTCTAAGGGGAGCTTGGAGAACGCCGAGGGCCCCTTCTTCACGCAGGTCTCCAGGGCGTCGTAAAGGCTTCCGAATTCGTCCACCAGTCTTTCCCTGACTTCGCGGTCGTCGGCCAGCCCCATCTCCTTCTTCACGATGTCAAGGACCCCTCTTGCCTTCGCTTCCCTCTTGACTTGGATTAATTTGGCCTTGTGCTCTTCGCTGGTGACTTGACGGAGAGATAGGTCCACCTCGTTCCTCTGCTTGTCGATCCTGATGACCTTCAGCACTACTTTGGTATCTTCCTTGATGAACCGGTCTATGTGGCGGACCCACCCCGTCGTGACCTCGGAGTTGTGCAGGAAGCCCCTCTGCCCGGCGTATTCGTCAAGGGTGACATAGGCGCCGTAGGGCGTAAGCTGCACGACGGACGCTATGACAACTTCTCCTACTTCGGGTAAGTTGGGCCCCGGCAAGATACTCTCAGTCCATTCTTCGGCTTACCGCGCCATTGATCTTGATTCGGCCGCCTGTAGGCTCGGCTATCACTTCTTCGCAGACTTCGCACTTAACAGGGGTGGTGGCGTTGGAGTAGACCACCCTCTCGGCGCCGCACTTGCCGCATTTGACTTGGAGAAAGGCGCTCCTGGGCCTTACGAAGAGCTGTCTTTCCTTCTTCATGCCGCTAACTAGGCCTCCATTATTTCCAGCTTCCTCAGTCTCATACCTTTCTTCATGCTTTCGAAGCCACAGACCTTGCATTTGAGCTTCAACGTGGCCTTCTTGGTGGTCTTGGCCGTCCTAATGAGTTCCGGGAACTTCTGACCGCCGTAGCCCTTCTTCTCCTCGGCATGCTTGCGTGCCCCCCTAGACATGGCCCTCTCTTTGCCCTTCTTGTAGAGAGTCACCGTGTGTTCGGTGTGCTTCTTGCATCTGGGACAGAAGGTGTTGACCGTCTTGGGATATTTCAACGGTCGCTCACCCAAGTTTCGACCACGACGCCCCTCTCAAGCAGAGGTTTGGCGTTCTCGATGGGCAAGACCGCTATATCTTCAGGCCTATAGGGGCCATACTGTTTCAAATCGATGCCTGCCATTTTTGACGCTGCCTGTAGAAAGCGCACTACTATATACCTTACTGCGTAGCTGTCTGACGATTCCTCCAACACGGAAAGCTGCCCCCTGTCTACGGCTTCCCGAATCCTGCCGAGCCTCTTCACGCTGGTATACAGGGGCTCCACCATGTACCTCTCCTCTGGCGTCAAAGTGATCTCGTTGGTGCCCCTGAGCGCCTTGTCTAAGAACTTGTGTAGACGAATCCTCAAAAGGTTGTCGGCAAGGTCGCAGTATAAGCCGATCTCTCTGGCCAGCAAGGCGTTGACCACTGGCGAATCGCCGTTGCCCATGAAACCTCTGACTTGCTTGATGCGCATGGCTACTGCCTTGTAAAGGCCAGGGTCGATCCTTGATAGCTCTTCGTTAGTCAATTCGTTTTCAAGTTCACGCTGCAGAGTGACCAGTAGCTCTTCGCTCATAACCGCTTCCCATCTACCGGGCCATCGTATAAAAGCATTGGCAATGTCGTGATGTAGGTGCGACTAACTAAACTGGAACGGCCATGTCCTTGGCCATGAGGTAGACCGCGGCGTAGGTGGGGAGGTCGCACACCTGCCTCCTGTATGGTCCGAAGGCGAGCCCCATCAACGAGAACTCGGGGGCGTAGTCGATGGACACTTTGACCGGGTCTGAGCCGAAGGCCACGGCGTCGACAAAGGGGTCGGTGTGAATCACGTTCTGGTACCTCTTCTTGATGAGCCCAGACTTGTCGTGCAGTGTCATCCCCATACGGAAGACCCTGTGGGTATCTGTGGTTACGCCTGCGTCCACTTTGACGCCGAGCTTGTCCACCGTCTTGGCGAGCAGAGCTTCGAAACCGTCTGGCTGCTCGCTAAAGGCTTTGGCGATGGCATCGCGAGAATTGACGCTTGTGGATGACTGGAAGGCTGCCGCAACCCTTCCCCTCCAGCCTGGCTCGTCGGCCGTCGGAAGCTTGTAATACTGCTCGTTCAGCGGCCTCCTCTTCGAAAGGCCCAGCTGCTTGATGGAGAGCCCCTTCCCCGACAGATACTCGACGAGCTCTGTCCTTCCTCTCTGGTCCAAGACTTCGTACTTGGAACCGACGACCGACAGGTGGAATCCCCTGTTCCCCGAGAAGTACGTTCTGATTTGGCTAGTCAGGACTCCGAAGTCCCTTTCGAGAAAGTCCTGCAGCTTGAGGACCTCCTCGCGAGCCGCCGCGATGCAATCGTTGCAGACCCAATGTATTGAAGTGAGCTTGGTGGAGGCGCAAGACGGACATCTATCCACGTCGTCCTTCGTGGGGGTGTGACAGGACTCGCAAATGACGAAGTCGTGTTTTGCCGCGCAGGGCAGATGGAGGTCATCGGAGTCAATGTCGAAGGCCAAGTCGGCCTTTATGAGGCCCTTCTCCTCCATGGGCGCGCCCGGCGATTCGTAATACGCGACGGAACAATAGGCCGACCTCGGGGATTCCTTCACCAGCAAGGCCTTCACTTCTCCCGCGTTGGCGCAAGTCAGATGCCGCACCATGGCGTTATCGAAGTTAAGCAGCCCGAATTCTCTCTTCTCCACCTCCTCCGGAACTTCCACGGATTCGACGTTCTTGAAGTAGTAAGCCCTGAAGGCCTTCTTCAAGAATTCCTGAGGTGAAGAGGTCAAAGGCCATCCTCCTTGCCGCGAAGCAGAGGACATCCTTTCACACAGAGGCCGTGTAGCGCCACCTTATTGCAGCTAGGAGGACTGTATCTGCGACCGCCCCGGGAGCCGGCTATGTGATTGACTTGGTAGAGGGTGATGGACTCGTCATAATCGGGTGAATGTTTGAAGAGTTCGGCTACGCTGGCGACCGGGGCGCCCGCCGCCAGAAGGGACGACGCGACGAGGAACCGCTCGAACTGGCTCAAATTGGAGCCAGCTACGAGCCTATCCATTGCCTTGAGGACACAAGGTTTCCGACCATAAGTGGACAAAGGGTCCTTTCGATTGACCAGCCGGCAGGAAGAGGAGACCTGAAGGGCGACCCTGGAAACGGCAGCCGGCACGACGGGGCCATCAGACTTATTCAACCTTTCAAGTATCAAGCGGGCTATGGCGCTCCTTGCTAGCTGAATGGCATCTGCAGCCCTTAAATACGCTTCCCCGCGGACGAAGGGGAACCAAGAAGGATGTTGTTCGGGGGCGATTCGGTTCAGCAAATCGAGCCCATCGATGGCGACATCGTAGGTCGCTTGGCCGAAGCATAAGCACACCGTCGACGCTTGGAAGCCGAGGGAACGCAGGACACGGGTCAAGACATACGGCCCGTCCGAACGGTACAGGTGCTGTCGAAGGATCTGAGCCGCATTCTGCGCTTCCGAAAGGGCGAATTTAGAGCACAGCTCCCTGTCGCTCGTCACCTTGGCTATCAGGGCAGCGACCAAGAAGGAAAGAGCCTGATCCCCCCTAGTCTCTTCAAATGGCCAGCTGGGCGGATGGCCCTCAAAGAGATCAGACTCCAATCGCCGCCTGCCTGCCTGCAACAGGTGATCGTGGGCTGGGTCTCCCAGGTCGCGTACAGTGATCCCATTATCCGAGAACAAAGCTTTCGCTTCGCTCAGGAAAGGAAGCTGCATCAGGAGTGATGGGTCGAGGGCCTCGCTCAATCCGTCGATAACAGCGCACTAACGTAGATAAGGACACATAGGAGGCTTCACGCTATAGCGTACTTCACGTCGCTCTTCAAAACGCGAAGCGTCAGCATCATGGTGACGTCCTTCACGCCGGGTATGCTCTTCACTCGCCGCACTATGGCGTTCAAATCCTCCACATCTCTGCCCATAATGATGGCGATGGCGTCGTAGTCTCCGGTAAATTGGTAGACGTGAGGGACCTCCTTGAAGGAGCACAGTCGCTCTAGCACTTGGTCGAGCTGCAGGGCACTGGCCCTGATGAAAAGGGCGGCCGATTCGTTGAGCCCCACAGCCCTGGGGTTGACCAGTGCCACGACGTTTCTGATGACTCCCTCTTCGATGAGCCTCTTGAACCTGAAGCGGACAGTGCTTTCGCTCTCGTCCAAAGTTTTTGCGACCTCGGCGAAGGACCTTCGGCCGTCTTCCTGCATCATCCTTATGATCGCCCTATCCAGCTCGTCCAGCTTCATACCACTGAAGTGGCAGGGAGTGGTGCTTTAAGGTCTTTCGACAATACGAGCCCCTGACGGAAGTGGTGGTTAATAGTTCCTACACGATATTGCAAGGTACAGGATACGTTAATTAGCTCGTTCAGTGGGAGGGTGGGGTGATATGTTGCAGGCCGTTAGTCAGTCCGCCAGCGAGTGGAAGTCTGTGTCTCAGGCCATATCTACTCTTATCGAAGAGGCTTCGTTCGAGGCCACGCCTGAAGGTTTGAATCTCAGGGCCATGGACCCCTCTCACATAGCGTTGGTGGACCTGAAGTGGCCAGCGTCTTCTTTTGAGAAGTACGCCTGCGACCAGAACCATACGCTTACCCTGAGGGTGGAGGACCTGCTGAAGGTCATGAGAAGGGCCGAGGAGAAGGACAGAGTGGACATACGCCTTGGAGAGGAGAACATGCTGGAATTCCGCCTTTCCGACGGGTACGCTAGGGAGTTTCAAGTCCACTTGGTGGAGACCACATATGCCCAGACGCCTCTGCCCAAGGTCTCCTTTAACATTCAGGCGAAGCTGACGACTACCATCCTGCGCAAAGTGCTCTCCGATATCCAGAGCATATCTGACCATATCTCTCTCAAAGCTGAGGAGGGCAAGCTGTTCTTCTCCGGAAAGAGCGAGGTCGGAAGGGCATCGGTCATGCTGACCAAGGACAACACCAACGTGCTGGAGTTGGACATCAAGGAGGGCGGCGAAGCGACGTACAGCATCGAGTACCTGATTAACTTCGCGAAAGCCGTCTCCAACGCCGAATCGGTCATCGTTTCCTATTCGGCGAAGATGCCCGTTAGGATGGAGTTTCCGCTCAGCGAACACGGGGCCATCATACAGTTCTATCTGGCTCCACGAGTCGATTGAGAAGCGAGAAGACCGCTATGAGGCTCGACGCCGATGACTTGAGACGTAGCAAGGTCGTGAAGAACCTTTCAAGGTTGCTCAAGACAGAGGCGCTCTTCGTGGTGGCAGCTGTCTTACTGGCTGGCGGGCTGATCAACTACCTTCTGGAGGGCATCAACGTCCCGGCGGGCACTTTGCTAACCAGGTCTCTGAGGACACAGAGCATCGTGGAGACGTTGGCCTACCTCTTGGTCGCCTTTATGGGTGTAGGCGGGACCTTTCTGGTGTACAGGTCGGGGCAGACGGGCAAGGGAATCAGAGAGTCGGGCCTCTTTTTTGTTTCTGGCGTCATCATACTGCTCATCTCGTTCTTTCTCGTCTTCAGTTTTTGGAGCTTCAAGACAGGGGCGTAAGGCCGCCCTCTCCCAGCACCATGACGTCATCGACGAGGCCTCGGTAGGGCCTGAACCATTTCTTGTCGTTCATGCCTCTGAGCTCGTTCGTCCTATAAAGGCTGTACAGTAGGAAGACCGAAGGCGATCGGGCTCTACACGCCGCTGCAAAGTACACGAGGTACCGGAAGTAAGCGCGGTTCCAGTCCTTCCCTGGAAAGGTGACCTTAGCGAAAGCCTGGATCGTGTTAAGAGAGTTGACCACGATCGTCGAATCGGACTTCGGGAGGGAATACACGTCGACAATTGCGTTAAGCAGGTCTCCCCCCTCTACGAGAACCTGTGCTCCGTCGGGCGGAAGGTATGAAGCGAAACTCGGGAAGTAACAATCCAAGTCCAAGGCCACGAAGCTGCCCAAGGTAGAAACAAAGCGCCTGATGAGCCTTGATCGCCCGACGTACGGCACAATGACCAGATGGACCCCTTTGCTCCCTTCTTCAGACAAGTGCGGCTTTTGAATCGCCGGCTCGATTATAAAAGGGTGAATCACGGAGAGCGGTCCAAGCCGTGGATCCTGAGCAGGTCCCTGAGGCGAACGCCGTCAGATACGTCGAAGCGGACGCAGAGTTGGCGCATCCATTGAGGTAGCATTTCGATTATGCGCCGCCTTGTGAAGCGTCTGTCCAGCAGCGCTACAAGGCCCACTTGCTCCTTCCTCCTGAAAAGTCTGCCCGCCGATTGAACGACTTTGGCCACTGCAGGGACAAGGACGAGAGAATCGTACGTAGCCGCCGCACCCTCCCTTTCCTTGGCGTAGGCAAGCCTGACGGAAAGCTCCTTCGATGGGGGCGAAAGGGGCAAGCCCACTATCACGACCGAGGAAAGGCATCCAGCGCCGAAGTCCTCTCCCTCCGAAAAACGCCCGCCCATTACGCCCAGAAGGACGGAGCGATCCTGAGAGGCGACCGCGAGGACGGCCGAAGCCTGCTCCGTTCTTGTCATGGCCCTCCTTTCCTTGACGATCAAGAAGCCATCAAGGCCATCACTCAGGGCCCCTGAGACGGACTCCAAGATTTCGTAGGACGGAAAGAAGACCGCTACGCTGCCCTTCGAAGCTCTTGCCACAGACGCAGCTCTGGCAGCGATAGCTTCGTATTGGCTCCTGCTTCTGCGGCTGAATTCGGTTGTAACACCGCTGTCAATTACAGTGACGCAAGACCTGGCGAGAGGGTCCTCTTCGCTCTTCACGAATTGGCTTCCCTTCACGCCGATGGAAGCTGCGAAGCTGTCGAAGCTGAAGAACGTGGCCGACATGAGAACAATACTCCAGAATCGTTCCATCACTTTAGCGAACTCCCCACATACATCAAGGAACTTGACAGCCACAGAGACGTCTCCCTCACCGGCCCGCAGGAACAGTCGGGCATCATCACGTCCTGCCGACCTCGAGATGGCGGCCGCAAAGTCCAGCAGACGCAGCCGACCGACGAAGCTCGGGTCGTTGACGGGAGGCTCTGCGAGAGTCGCCACCTTCGCGCTCTCCGACAGCAGCAGAAGCTCCGTCCTGCTCCTGAGAAGGGGCGAACGTCGCAGTTCCTTCGCGTCCAACGCCATCTCTTCCCCTTCCCTTATGCCGATCGACAGGGCCCAGGCAGACAAGCCAGAGGCGAAGTTGTAGTACTCTGCTTTACCTGTCCTGAAACACGACATCATCAGGTTGCGCAATTCGTTGACGGACACGCTTCTCGCCGTTGAGCTGTAGACCAGCTCGTTGAGGTTGTGGGCTTCGTCGAAGATGACGAAGGTTCGATGCCAGCCTCTGCCGTGGGCCAAGAGCTGAGTGCGAAGGGCCTCAGATAGCAAATGGGGGAAGGTGGTCACTATTATGTCGGAGCCCGAGGCCAAGGTCTTAGCTTGGTAGTAGGGACAAACTCTCAGGGAATCACAAAGCTTGATGAACTCGTCCACGCTTCCGGGTCGAGCGGGAGCGAACCTGCCGATCCCGCTCAGGGCGTTATAGTATAAGCATCTTCCTGAGAGGACGTTAGCCTTGCAGTACTGAGGCATGACCTCGGGCGGCACGTATGTCCTCTCTAGGTTCTTCAGGAGACATCCGTCCGCCATGGATAGCAGGGGCGCCGTCTTGGATGTGAGGCTTTGGCCGAACTTCTTCGCCTCTTCCAAGACTCTGTCAACTTCACGCTTTGTTCGGACGGCATAAATGCAGTTGAAACCATGGGAGGATGTGAGATGGTTGATGGCCGCTAGGGCCACGGCCGTCTTGCCGAAGCCGCTGGGAGCTTCCACTGCTATGTTCCTGCGCTTCAACACTGCGTCGACGATGAGCCCTGAGAGCTCCACCTGCCCTGGGCGAGGCGCTTTGTAGGGATACCTGATATCGTTCAAGCCTCTAAGAGATTCGTCAGAAGCTTATTACGACCGACTCTCGAAGCGAAGCGATTATTAGCATGTGTCGAGGCGTAAGTGTTTGACATGGATGGCGAGGCGCTCAGCCTGCGGTCTTACCTCCTGGAGCTGAGGAAGAGGGGCCGCCTGGTGACCGTGAAGACGCCCGTTTCTACGAAGTTCGAAGTGGCAGCGCTGGAAAAGGCCCTCGATCACAGCAAGGCGATCCAAGTGACGGCGCCGAAAGACGGGGCCTTCCCCATAGTCGCCAACCTCTTGATTTCACGCGCGGACTTCGCCGAGGCCCTCCACAAGGACGTCAAGCAGTTTGAGGCCTTCTTCCAATCCTCAGTCAATAGGGCCAGTGGGCCTCTGGTCGTCGAGAAAGGAAGCTTCCAAGAGGTGTCAAAAGGGGCGTCGCTAGAGGACCTGCCTATAGTCCACCATTTCGGAAAGGACGCGGGGGCTTATGTAACCAGCTCGCTCGTAATAGCCCGCAATAGGGAGACGGGGACTCAGAACGTGTCGTTTCACCGGCTCCTCAAAGTGGACGACAGGCGCCTTGCCGTCAGGATGGTGGAGGGCCGCCACCTCCACAGGGCTTTCACCTTGGCCAAAGAAAACGGGGAAGACCTTCCCGTCGCCATAGTCATAGGCGTTCATCCGGCTGTGGAGATGGCAGCCGCCTTTCAAGCTCCCTACGGGTATGACGAGCTGACCTTGGCCAACGCCCTTCTCGACGGCGGGCTAGAAACGGTCGAAGTTGAGGGGGGCCTGACCGTTCCGGCGCACTCTGAGATAGTGCTTACGGGCACCATAAGGCGAAATGAGACCGTGAGGGAACATATGGTGGAGATGCTGGGCAATTACGACGCATCGAGGGAGCAGCCCGTGGTGGAAGTAAACAACGTGTACCACAGGAAGGGAGCCATATACAGGGACATCCTTCCTGGGGGACGGGAGCACCGCATGCTCATGTCCTACCCCGTTGAAATAAAGCTGAACAAGGCGGTGAGGGATGTAGTCCCCACCACAAGGCGCGTAATCCTCACTGACGGTGGCTGTAACTGGCTACACGCCGTCATCCAGATGCAGAAGAAGTTCGAGGGCGAGCCCAAGAACGCCATCGTGGCGGCGTTCGCCGCCCATCCATCACTAAAGATGGCCACGGTGGTGGATGAGGACATAGACCCCACTGACCCCATCAGTGTGGAGTACGCTGTGGCCACGAGGTTCCAAGCTTCTAGGGGCCTTGTGATCGTACAAGGTGCGAAGGGCTCCAGCCTGGACCCCTCTGCCGATCAAGAGGGCCTGATTACAGACAAGATGGGCATCGATGCTACGAGGACGTTGAAGAAGCCCAAGGAGAAGTTCGAAATAGCCGAAATACCCAACTATCAGGAGACGGTCGACAGGTTCCTCGGGGGCAGAGAAAAATGATACTGAAGGGTCGTGGACTGGTGGAAGGGTCAGCTGCAGGTCCCCTAGTCGTAAGCAGTCAGCCACTGTCTTTCTTGGGGGGCGTAGACCCCGATTCGGGCGTGGTCGTCGACAGGGGTCATGAGTTATACGGAAAGAAGCTCACGGGCACCCTTCTGGCCATACCCCATACGGTGGGGAGCAGCGTGGGCGCCTACGTGATCTACAACTTGAAGAAAAAGTCATTGGGCCCGGCCGGATTCGTCGCAGTGAAGGGTGACATTACGCTTGTTTCCGGTTGCGCTTTGGCTGGCGTCCCCCTTGCCGATGGATTCAGGCTTGAAGACCTAGCGGGCCATGCGGGAAAGAGGGCCGTCTTGTCGGGCTCCAACGGAGAGCTATTCCTAGACCTAGACTGATATCTTGGTGGAGTAACCCGTATCGCCCAACACTTTGGTTACAGCCTCCTCCACCCTCTCCCTGTACTTCGCTTGAGTGTAAACCCTCATTATGTCCATGAATCCGCTTATGGCAGCTACGGCAGGAATCTCGGCCAGAGGGAGCTTCACTTCCTTGGTGCCTGATGCGCTTCTCGTCACGATGGTGAGTTCCGCCAGCTTGTCTCTGTCCGAAGTGAAAGGCACGGAGGGCGCGGTGGGGACATCGATGTAGATGAAGTCGGGGTTCACTCTTGCTTTCTCCGCAATCTCGCTCACGACTTCTGCCCGGACCGAAGGCTTGTGGAGGAGGCGTTCGACGAAGCCCTCTTTGCGTATCACTATCTTTTCGTAGACGCACTTGATCAGCCGCCTGTCAAGGTAGTCCCTAACTAGTTGCTTCGCCTTGAGCACATCCCTGCCGTCGTCATCCTTCAAATGGAGTATGCCATAGATGACGAAGTCGTCGTCTAGCTCTTTGTATCTGGAAAGGTCTTCCACATCGGTCAGCTTCAGGCATTCGTCGGCGTAGCCCATGGCCTTCAGAAGCATGGCTTCCCCTGCCCTGGAGGTCTTGTGAAAGTATACGGCCTTGAACATCTCGTAGCGGGCCACAGTCAACGCCTCGAAAGAGTGAAGGGCGTCGCTCTCGATGGCGAGGTGGCCACCGACCACTTCGAAGGAATCGATGACCCTCGTTATGTCAACCCTCCCGAAGCCCGCACCCGTGTAGTAAGAGTCTCTCAATAGGTAGTCCATTATGTCGGCGCTGAGAGTTCCTGCTACGACCTCGTTCAGGAAGCGATGGACGCCAGCGGTCCTGCCGACGGCTAGGGTGGACATCTTCTTCGGGTCAAAGCCGTTACGGCTCAAGGCGTCGCTCAATTCCGTTTCCCTTATGATCCTGGACGCCAGGTCCTCGTGAGTGATCCCTCTCTTCTCGTGCAGCAACTCCTCAAATACGTGCGAAAAGGGCCCATGGCCGACATCGTGCAGGAGGCCAGCAAGCTTCAGCTGATCCGCGACGTCCAAATCCAAATAGCCTTTGTCCTGCAGGACTGCTGAAGCCAAGCCCGCCACGTGCATGACACCTATGGAATGCTCGAACCGAGTATGGTTGGCGCCAGGATAAGCCAGGAAGGCGCTGGCCAGTTGTCTGATCCTCCTCAGCCTCTGGAAGTAGGGCGTGTCAATGACTTGCAGGGCAGCGCCTTTGACCTTGATGAAGCCGTGAACGGGGTCCCGAATCTCGACCGGCCTTTCGCTCGTGGCGGTTCTCTTCGTTTCTTTCACGGTCATCAACTAGGGGCTCGGGTGCTTTTATCCTTGGCGAGAGGAAAGGCCGACCCCTGCACGGAGGATGGCAAGCTGCAAGGTCGAAGCCGGAGGCCAACGGACGGCTTTGACCGCTCAAGGACGTCGCCTCTTGCTCAAGTCAGAGGAGCTCGTCCACGAGGGCCAACACGTCCCTGTTGACTTCTCCCAACGGCCTAGATGCGTCCACCAGGCACACGTCGCCGAAGGGGTAGATCGCCGAAAGGCGCAGATATCTACCCCTGACCCTCTCTATCAGAGAAGCCCTTTCGTAATCATCCCTGTCCATCCTGGCCTTGAGCCTTCTTAGCGCCGTGGCGGGAGATACGTCGAGGACTATGGTGAAGTCCTGCTTGACTATGTTGGTTTCGAACTTCATGACGCGCTCGTGCTCTACGCCCACTTCCGGCTGGTAGACGGCGTGGCTCTCCGTCCACCTTTTGGCCAGGACCACGTTCTTGGGGCCGGACGCCAGCCACGAATCAACCTTGGGGTTGAACTGGGCTCGGTCCAAGCTCCAAAGGAGCCAAGCGTACTTGCTTTCTATGTGGCCAGAGAGCTTGAGGGTCGCGGCCCTCCTCCCCAGGTGGGCCCCGACAAGTCCCCCCAATAGAGTATCGTACGCGGGCTGGCGAACAGGGTAGACGCTGAAACCCTTCGACCTCAGATGCTCAAAGACCGATGTCACCCCCGGAAGGGAGTTCTGGTTGAAACAATGAGTCTCCTTCCCAGATTTGTCCACGCCGCTGAGGACCAAGAACTTTCCAAGGCGATGGTGGGGCTTGAACTCAATCAATGATGAACTGATGGCTACAAGCTGTTCGGACAGCAGCTGAGGGAGGACCCAAGAGGAGGCGCTTGACTTCAGCTCCCTGATGTCGCCATGTGTCACGCAGCGCTCGATATCGATTAATGCGCTCTGGAGGGCCACGGCTTCGACCGTCAGAAGGCCACTTCGGTCCACGCACGAGGGTTGAATTTACTAAATGATAAAAGTGTTGGGTTACAGCTCATATAGCGGGCAATATCGTTGGGTGGACTCATCAAGGAGGGCGCCTTGGAGGAGCGGGCTTATCAGTACCAGCTGGCGAAGGACGCGGGGGACTCCAACGCCATCATAGTCCTCCCCACGGGAATGGGAAAGACGGCTGTGGCAGCCCTGATAATAGCCAGGAGGCTGGCCTCAAGAGGCGGGAGGGCCCTCTTTCTCGCCCCGACACGCATACTCGTCCAGCAGCACAAGGAGTTCTTGACCGGCGTCATGAACATGTCCGAAGGAGAGATCGAAGCCGTAACGGGAGAAGACGACGTGTATAGGAGGGCAGACGCATGGGAGGCCACCGTCGTCTGCGCCACCCCTCAGATAGCATTTCAAGATTACAAGAGGGCGCTGCTCAAGCCGGAGGAATTCACTTTGTTAATAGTCGACGAAGCCCACCGGGCCGTCGGCGACCACAGCTACGTGAAGGTCGCCGCCGTCTTCCCGTCCTCGTCCGTTCAGAAGATAGGTCTGACGGCCACCCTTCCTAGCGAGAGGCCCAAGATAGAGGAGATCAAGGCCCATCTTTCGGCGGACAAGGTGCTCTTCAGAGATTATGATAGCGAAGATATAAGGCCTTACATCCACGAAGTTAAAGCAGACGTCCGCCTCCTTGACAGCCCCGACTACATGAAAAGGGCGTCCAGCCTGCTACGGCAGGTCCTAATGGAGAAGCTAACCGTCCTCGGGAACGAGAACCTCATGCCTAAAGCCGCCGTCGCCAAGCTCAGCCTGAAGGAAATGATGAGAAACAGGGACTTGGTGCTGAGCAAGGGCTCGTGGAACGCCAAGTTGTCCTACTTCATGGCTGCCAAGCTCTTCAATCTGGAGAAGATGCTGGAGACTCAGAGCTACCACGCATTCGTCAACTATCACGAGAGGCTGAAGGAAGGCGGGGGGAAGGTCAACGGTATGATACTGAGGGATCAACGCATCAAGGAAGCCTACGAACTCATCAGAGGAGCGCTAGTGGCGGGCTACGAGCACCCCAAGATGGAGGCTTTGAAGGACTTGATGAAGGGCGTCTCGAAGAACGACAGGGCCCTCATATTCGCGGGCTATAGAGAGACAGTCGACTACATACAAAGGACGTTGACCGAGGCAGGCGTGAGCGCGTGGACGCTGATTGGTAAGCAGGGCGTCACTGGGCAGAAGCAGGAGGAACAGATTCGCGCCGTCGACATGTTCCGCAGCGGGAAATATAAGGTCCTGATAGCCACTCAGATAGGCGAAGAAGGGCTGGACATAGCTGAATGTAACCTCGTCATATTCTACGACAACGTCGCCAGCGCCATCAGGTACATCCAAAGGAGGGGTAGGACGGGGAGGAGGAAGGAGGGCCGCATGGTCATACTCATCGTGAAGGACACGGTTGACGAAGCTTACTTCAATGTTGTACAGCGCAAGCTGAAGAGCCTTAGCAGCTATGCCAAGCAGCTTTCAATCGGAGAAGCGACGACCAAGCCCAAAAGGGCAGGCGCAGGAAAGCCTTCCGGCCCGCTGGATACGTTCATCGAGTGAACTAGCTTTCCATCTCCTTCAAAGCCTTGAGCAGCTCGGCGCTCAACTTGGCCGCTTGAAGGATCTTCACCCTCTTGGCGGGGTCCCTCTCTCTTTCCAGCCTTGCCAGCGTGTCGTCCAAGACCCTATTCACCACATCAATCCTGTGTGAGGGTACGGACGAGGCCGATGGCAGCTTGACCTCCAAATCCTCCATGCTCGTTATGTCTTCACAGGCCAAGCAGATTTCCCGGCCTCCGTACCTTAACAGTATGCCGCCGCAGTTGGGGCAGGGTTCCCTGAGCAGCGTGGCTCCGCGGCGCAGCAGCTCGGCCATCAGCTTCTGTGAAGCCTTGCTATCCAACTCGCATCAGTCCCTAGGGTTGGCTTCGTCACATTCGCAAATAAGCCTTTATTCCGAACGTGATGGATAAGCTTAAAACCGCACGTTTCGCTAAGCTAAGAGGAGTAACATCGCCCGGGGGGCTGACTGAAACCATGAGCAGCAAGAAGGCGGCTGAGAACGAAGAGAAACTTGCCCAGGCCATAAATACGATCAACATGGTGGTGGAAAACACCAACATACCGAGAAACATAAGGAAGGTGGCCAAGGAGGTAGTTGACGGGCTGAAGGACAAGAGGCTTTCGCCCGGCGTAAGGGCGGCCAACGCCATGAGCGTTTTGGAAGAGGTGTCGCAGGACCCCAACGTCCCCTCCTTCGCCAGAGTGACGCTCTGGAACGCCGTATCCGTCTTGGAAGGAATCAGAGAGTAGAAGAGAATAGCAGTCTCGGTTCTACCGACCGGCTTCGGCTTCCTTTCCCTGAGAAGCGAGGTAGTTATAGAGGCCCAGCTTGAGCGTCTTGAGCGGAAGCAGGGCGCATTTGATCCTCACGGGACCCAAGTCCGGGTTGCCCATGGCTTCAAGGAGCTGCTCCTTATCGAAGCTCCTAAGCTCCTCGATTGTCAGCCCCTGCACCATCTCGGTGATGATGGAGGCCGCGGCCATGCTGATGGCGCAACCCCTCCCTATGAACTTGACTTGGTCCACCTTTCCACCATTGACTTTGACGGCCATTTCGACGTGGTCCCCGCAGAGGGGGTTGTTGTCGCTGGCCGAGAAGGTGGCACCTTCAATCTTGCCGAAATTCCTTGGATTCTTGTAGTGATCCAGGATTATTTCCTTGTAGATTTCTTCGCTCATCGCGCGAACACCCTGCCTGCTTTCTCCAGAGCACCTACGAGGGCATCCACTTCATCTTCCATGTTATAAATGTAGAAACTGGCCCTGACGGAGCTCGGCAGGTCCAGCCACTCGTGAAGGGGCTGGGCGCAGTGATACCCCGACCTGACCGCGATCCTCATTCCATTCAAGTAGGAAGCCACGTCATGAGGGTGGACGCCCCTGACGTTGAAGGCCACCACGCCACTTCTTTGCCTAGCGTCCTTTGGGCCATACACGGAAACGCCTTCGGCTTTCGACAGGGCTGACAAGGCGTAAGTCGTCAACCTCTCCTCGTGTCGCCGCACGTTCGCCATGCCCAGGGCAGACAGGTAGTCCAAGGCGACGCCGAAGGCGATCACGTCAGCTATGTTGGAGGTACCTGCCTCGAATTTCCAAGGAAGCTCGTTCCATGTTGCTCCAGAAAGGTGCACTTCGCTTATCATGTCGCCGCCCGTCAGAAAGGGAGGCATCTCTTCGAGAAGGCCTTTCCGCCCAAAGAGGACCCCCACGCCTGTGGGCCCCAGCATCTTGTGCGCGGAATTATGGAGTAGCACTGGGCTCCAACCCCCGAAGAACCGCTCAGTCTTTCTGACTGAAATATCGTACACGGCTTGCCTCCCAGCCGCTCTTATGTGGCGTATCTTTGTCAGACCGACATCTCCCCGGACTAAGGAACGATACGTGTCCAACACGGAGTTGATTTCAGGTGACAACGGCTTGGTATGAGTGGATTCGATCCAGTCAGCTACCTGCTGGATTCCCTTTCGTGTCGCGCGTTTGGCGCGGCTTCTAAGTATCGAAAGGAGCTTGCTATCATATTTGGCGCCAGCAAGTTTCCAGACATCTCTTAGAGCATCCACACATAGAAGCTCTCCCCTCGGGGCATCGGTCTTGTGATTCCTGCGACCGAATTCCTTCAGTCCAGAAAGAGAGCTTCTTTGGATCACTAGAGAATAGCGGTCATTCCACTTTGCGTTCTTACTTTTCCTGAATCCGACCGTATTCGAGATCCCGTGCAGCTTCAAGAGCCACGAAAGTTCCGCGATAAGGCTCTTTGAGACAGAGGTGACGGGGAGTCGGTATGTCTCGTTCTTTGACGCGCCTCCGCGAAGGTATCCCTTCAGTAGCTCCACTACAAGGGGCGTATCAACGTTCCAGACAAAGTCGGGAAGATGTTTGTCCAGACCAAGTCCGCAGAATTCGGAAAAAAAGGTGGCCCATTTCTTGCTCACGAAAACGACTTTAGCGGCGTGACTGCCTCTGTTGAGATACACATAAGCGTGAGCAGGGCGAGAGCCCAAGATTTCCGCGTTTGAATCTGATATGGAGCATTCTGCAGCTGTCTTGTAACTGATTCCGGCCTCCGTTGCCAACAGTGAAAGATTCTTGGAACCTGCTGACGACCAAATCCTCTCTGCAGCGCGCAAGTAACAAATCGCAGGCTCCAGATTCTCCATTGCCGAAATCGAGTCGGAGACGTAGGACTCCTCGGCGGCCGAGAATGTCAGCTGCATCCTGTCACGAGCAAGGTCGACTGATCCCTCCGCGAGATAGTATCCGACCAGCCTCATCAAGTCTGGCGTTATGGCTATCCTTTCCGTTACCCTGTTCCCGTGATGCTCGTACGTCAGCTGGGTCTCTCGGCTGACTTCGGACGATGTGAATCCAGTGGCGTTGAGAGTTATCATGTAATCGCCGCTTCTTAGGTTTGATACTTTATCTGCTCTTATCTTGCCGTCACGCCAGACGTACACCGAATGGTGGCCGGTTGCGATAATTGGCAGCGCACAACCTTCATAACTGATTTCGTAGGTCTCATCCAGATGAGACAGACTTCCGACAATCGGCTCGAACGAAGCTTTGCCAGAGCCGTCTAACGTCAGAACGGAGAGGTCGGCCCCGTTATCATACATCTCAACCGCTTCCTCAATAGGTAGTAGCTTCGTGAACTTGGAGTTCTGCACGAGAATGGGGGTATCTCCAGAAACGGAGAAGGCGTAGAAATCGCAGCCTATTTCCGAAACGTCAACGGGCATATGGGGCACCGCCTGTGCCCCGTCCACGACGACGAGCGCGCCCTCCGCCTTGGCCATCTTCGTCATTTCCTTCACTGGGTTTATTGTGCCTGCCACATTGGAGACGTGGGTGAAGGCCACGACCTTCGCTCCCCGCACCTTCTCCTTGAAGTCCGCCATATCCAAGATGGCTTCTCTGTCGATGGCGACGTACTCCAGCTTTGCCTTCCTCTCAGAGGCCACCATCTGCCAAGGAACGATGTTGCTATGATGTTCGAGGAGGGTCACGACGATCCTGTCGCCCTTGTTGACGAAGGCCCTCCCCCAGCTCTGGGCGACCAGGTTCAGGGACTCCGTCGTATTGCGCGTGAACACAATTTCGCTGGCGGAGGGGGCGGAGATGAACCTGCGCACCTTCTCTCTGGCGGCTTCATAGCCCTCGGTGGCCTTTTCGGCTATGTCGTACACGCCTCTGTGAATGTTGGCGTTGTAGTGGGCGTAGAAATCCTCCAGCGCCCTTATGACCTGTATCGGCTTTTGTGAAGTGGCTGCGCTGTCCAGATAGATCAGAGGCTTGGCGGCGCCCGAAAAGATGGGAAAGTCGGACCTGACCTTCCTGACGTCGATGAGCTTAGTCTCCAACAAAGTCTTCCTCTGGGCGAGAAGGCAGAGTGGCGTCACGGCTATTAAAAGTTCGTGCAAAAGGCTGGAATGGGCAGGGCCGTACGCGGTCTTAGGCTCAGCTCCTCAGTGCCTTCTCCACTTCGTACTCAAGAGCCTCTCTGGCTGAAGGGTCGGGTATATTCACTGCCAGTGGAGCGAGGTAGCCTCCCGCCACGCTCATTACGGACTCCTCTCTTGTCAAACCCCTGCTCATCAGGTAGAAGAGCTGATCCTCGTCGGGCTGAGACACGGAGGCCGAGTGCTTGGCCTTGAGCTCGTTGGTCTCTATCTCCAGGCCTGGGATGGCATTGGCAAAGGAGTCCTTGGACAGGAGGAGGATATGCTGGCTAAGGTGGCTGTCTGCGTTCGTGGCAGTCTCCCTGATGATCATGAGCCCCTTGAGGAGCATCCGAGAGCGGCCCTTTGCCAGTCCCCTCTGCAGTGCGTACCCCCTTGTGCTGCGGGCCAAGTGTTCCACCACAGCCAGATAGTCGTAGCGCGAAGATACTTTGGGGTACCCTCCCCAGAAAAGGTCTACGTCGGAGCCTTCGCCCTTCAGGGTCACCTTGGCCCTGGCGCGCACATAAGGAGAGTCCGCGTACCATGAAACACAAGTGAGCTTGGCCCCGCCCTCCAGAACGAAGCGAACGTCGTGGGTCACCCTTTCCCTCCTGCCTGTAGAAAGAGTCACGTAGGTGAGCGCCGAGTTGGGCCGCATGCGCACATCCGTAACGTCGTTGAGGAGGGCTGGTTCCTCCGACGCTCCTGGATAGTCGATCACGCGGTCGATGTATAGCAGCTTGGATCCCTCACCCACTTCGATTTCCGTGCGCCTGAACGTGGCGACTTTGCCGGGAGGGGAAACGGAGAGCCTGATCAGGGGGCTTTCGAGACGAACCCGATCCCTCACCGTGAAGCGCTGCAGGGAGTTGCGCAGGGCGCCGTTAAGGTAGTACATCTTGTCTTCGTCTTCGGACAGAGGGAGCTGCAGAAGTGGGGCGCCCCTCGTCTTGGCATCGAAGAACTCGACGCCCCCGGGCAGCTCGCCGACAGTCGCACGAGGCCCGAGAGAGGCGACAGCGTATTTCAAGCCTGAGGGGAGAGAGGCCTTGCCTCTTTCAAATAAAACGTCGAATTCGGATGGGTCCTCGTTCATCTTCTCGAAGTTCTTGACGAATAGCTGGCTTCTTTCGTAAGGCAGCTGCTCGTACTTGGCGTAGCTTTTGACCCTCTGCTCTTCGAGGGAGGGGGACTCTCCGAGCTCGTCGACCAGGCCTTTGATGCGCTCCGCAATGTTGACGGTCACAGGTCTTGCAGCTCTTGTCGATGGTGCTTGACCATTCGTTAAAAAGGCTCTGTCGAAACTCAGACGGACCCGAGCCCTAACCCACGGAGTTCGTCATTTCTAAGCTGATAAGCCTGTTGAGCTCGATGGCGTACACCATGGGGAGCTCCTTGGTGAAGGGCTCCATGAATCCCATGACGACGGCGTTCAAAGCCTCGTTCTCCGTGAGCCCGCGGCTCATAAGGTAGAAGAGCTGATCCTCGCCGATCTTGCCGACCGTGGCTTCGTGGGTCAGGACGGTGTCGTTTTCGCTGACCATGTTGTAAGGATAGGTATCCGATTTCGACTTCTCATCTAGGATCAACGCGTCGCACCTGACGCTGCTCTTGACGCCCGTAGCTCCCTTGGCCACAAGAAGCTGACCTCTATAGGTTGTCCTTCCCCCGTCCTTGGAGACCGATTTGGATGTGATCCTAGAGCTGGTGTCGGGAGCTAAATGCAGGATTTTCGAACCGGCATCTATATGCTGGCCCGAGCCGGCCATAGCTATGGATAGGACTTCGGCCCTGGCCCCCCTGCCGAGCAGGTAGATGGAAGGGTACTTCATTGTGACTTTGCTCCCTATGTTGCCGTCGATCCACTCCACTCGGGCGTCCTCGTAGGCGAAGGCCCTCTTCGTGACCAAGTTGTATACGTCCTTGGACCAGTTCTGGATGGTGGTGTATCTGATGTGCGCGCCCTTCTTGGCGATGAGCTCTACAACGGCGGCGTGCAAGGAGTCCGACGCGTAGACGGGGGCGGTGCAGTTGTGCACAGCAAAACCTCGGACAAGGTACGATTCATCCCGGTCCACCGCAAGGTTGTAGACCGGTCCGTTGAAAGGGCGTCTTGAGATCCTCTTGATGGGCACGTAGAACCTATTCCCCGACCGCCTCACCTCGCCCATCCGCTTATCTTGCGTGTACTCTATGATCGTCTTGTCGGACCTCTTCGTGCGTCTCCCATGAATTGTGTCCTCTCCACCCTTCCGGATCGTAAGGTTCGCAAACACTCCACATCTAGCCAGAATTTCCTGGATCTGCAGTGCGAGCTGATAGCTAGCGGTCGATGTCCTCCTCATCTTCGCCCCGTTGTGCCGGACATAAACGCTTCCGTCTCCCTTCCAGTAATAGGATATGAGAAGTCGCTGTTTGGAGGGGGGCAGTCTCATGATAGCTTTCGAAAGCCGCTTGGTACGTGCGCCCCTTCCGCAGTTTGTGACGCAAAGGCGAACGAGTTCTTTGGAGTAAGATGTCACACTGTAATATCTTCCCTCGGGCCTTGAGATGCTAGCCTTCCATCCCCGGCTCCTAATGAGTCCGACCAATTCGGTTGCCAGCTTCGCCTCTTTCTTCCCCTCTCCGAAGCTGAACTGAACCATCTCTATGCCGCCGAGAGCCTTGTTACTGGTCACCGAGCCTTCCGCCAGGTAGAGGCCAAGGATCTTCATGACGGCCTCGTCCAGACTTGGATCATCTTCTGTGTCGCCGGGAGCGACATAAACCAAGAAGTCCCCCGGCTCAAGCTCGTCCGCTCTAACGAATTCAGGTTCCGAAGAGACGAGCCTTCTCGTCGAAACCTCCTCCATCCAACCGTTCCTCGCCTTACGCCCGGCCAAGACGTCCCTTCGTCTCACACAGAGGACCGGATGCTCGCCTGTTAGGCGAAACGCGTTGCCGCTGGACTGCGGCACTATTTCCAACATGTCGCTCGAATGTATATGGACGTACGTCTTAGAAACAGCCCTGCGTTCACCGGCGTGCGAAACGACTTTGTCTTTCGCCATAATGGTTTCAATCTGTTGAAACGAGTCTCCCATGCTCACGAGTTCTCCTGCAGGGAGGCACCCTTCGACGTAATGTATGTCGCTGTAGGGTTCGGCTACGATGAGCGTCCTCTCGAACTGGCCCATGTTGGCTGCATTGATCCTGAAGTAGGCGTGCAGCGGCTGCTCCACCTTGACGCCCTCAGGGACGTAGATGAAGCTTCCTCCGCTCCAGACGGCGCTGTTGAGGGCCGCGAACGTGTTGTCGTTCGGCGGGACTACGGTGCCGAAGTACTTCTTGACGATTTCGGGGTGCTCCTTGATGGCCGTGTCTACGTCGGAGAAGATGACGCCTTGCTTCTCCAGGTCCTTCCTCATGTTATGGTAGACCACCTCGCTCTCGTACTGAGCACCTACTCCGGCCAGGAACTTGCGCTCAGCTTCAGGCACTCCCAACCTCTCGAACGTGTCCTTGACGGCTTGAGGGAGCGCCTCCCAGCTATCCACCTGCTTGTCGGTGGGCTTGATATAATAGCGAATGCTGTCGAAGTCGATCTTGGACAGATCGGCTCCCCAAGAGGGGATGGGCCTCTTCTTGAAGGTTTCGTAAGCGCGGACCCTAAGATCGGTCATCCATTCCGGCTCGCCTTTCATCTTGGATATCTGAATGACCTTCTCCACGTTAAGGCCCTTCTCTGACTTGTAGACGTAGTCCTCCGGTTCCTTGAAATCGTACTTGCTGTAGTCTACGTCGACCACGTCCTTCACGGTCATCCATAACACCGATAGGGTGAACTGGGCCAGTGCGTAGATATACCTTGTGGCGCTTTTGTTGTTCTACTGGGAAGGCGAACCGGGAGTCTCAGCCAGCCATCCGTACCCTTTCGCCTCCAGCTTCTTTGCCAGTTCCGGGCCACCCTCAGCCACTATCCTGCCTCCAGCCATCACATGGACAAAGTGAGGTTCTACGAACTGCAATATGCGTTGGTAATGGGTGATGAGCAGGAGGCCCAAGTGCGGGCCAATGAGCCTGTTGAGGGTTTCAGCGACGACCTTAACTGCGTCGATGTCCAAGCCTGAATCGATCTCGTCCAAGATGGCGACCTTGGGCTCGATGATGGCAAGCTGAAGGATCTCCGACCTCTTCTTCTCTCCGCCGGAAAGCCCCTCGTTCAGGTACCTGGAGATGAAGGCCTGATCCAAGCCAAGCAGGTCCAGCTTCTGTTGAAGCATCTTCCTGAAGGGTATGATCGGTGTGAGGGTCTTCACATCCTCCCTTCCTCCCTGCCTGACGGCGCTGTACGATGTCCTTAAGAAGTTGAAGAGCGTAATGCCTGAGACTTCCACCGGATACTGGAGTGCAAGGAAGAGTCCGGTCCGTGCCCTTTCTGTGGGAGTCATTGAAAGGAGGCTCGTTCCGTCGAGGCGAACGTCGCCCGTCACTACCTTGTACTTCGGATGCCCCATGATGGCATAGGACAGGGAGCTCTTGCCGGATCCGTTAGGGCCCATGAGGGCGTGAATCTCGCCTTGCTTTACCGTCATGGAGACCTCCTGAACGACGCGCTTGTCGCCGACCTGCACGCCGACCCTGTCTATTTCAAGAACGCTGGGCATCTGTAGACACCGACGAACCCATGTCTTTCGCCCGGCGGGACTCTTAAAAGATTTCCTTCGAATTATGAAATTTGTGCAACGTCAGGCACAGTATATTAGGGCGGAACGTTCATCCCATGCGTGATCGCTTTGAGAGATAGGTTAGCACTTTACATGCAGGATAAGCATTCCATAAGGGAGGAGATGACCTTTGGTCGTTACGCCGAAAGGAACGGCTTTGAAGCCGTGTGGTTCGCCGAATCGAGGCTGGTGAGAGACAGCATCGTGCCCATGGCGGCGGTGGCCGCCGTCACAAGCAGGATCAAGGTTGGAAGCGGTGTAGTCAACAACTGGACGAGGAACGTGGGCCTGATGGCCTCCACGTTCTCCACGCTGTACGACCTGGCACCAAAGAGGGTCCTGCTGGGCATAGGCGCATGGTGGGACCCCCTGGCGACTAAGGTGGGCATAAGCAGGGATAGGCCCTTGACGGCCATGAGAGAGTACGTCACAGTCTTGAAAGAGCTCTTCCGGCTCAAGGACGTCACCTTTGAAGGCCAAGTGGTCAAAGTCCATGACATAAGGATCGATATAGTGTATGGCGACAAAAGCGTCAGAGAGATACCGATCTATATCGGCGCGACGGGCATGCAGATGATGGAGCTAGCCGGCACGGTCGCCGATGGCGTGCTCTTGAACTACTTGGTGTCGCCCAAGTACAACAGGGAGGCTCTCAGGAGAATAGAGGCCGGAGCGAGGAAGGCGGGGAGAAGGCTGGAGGACATCGATAGACCTCAGCTTGTAGTTTGCTCCATGGACATAGACGCCGACCGTGCGCTCGACAGCGCTCGCAGCTTGGTGACCATGTATCTAGGGCAACAGCCTCACATCGCAAAGGCAGCGGGTGTGAAGGAGAGCCTGGTTCAAGAAGTCACCCGAGCTTTGGGAGGCTGGCCAGCCAAGCCTGGCGGCCTTGAGAAAGCCAAGAGGCTGGTGGACGACAGATTGGTCGACTTGTTGACGGCATCCGGGACGCCCGAGGACTGTCGCAAGAAGGTTAAGCGGTACGTCGAGAGCGGTGCCACTTGTCCCATCCTTTATCCTCTCGGAGACGACGTCGAGTTGATGATCAGAGAAATGGCGAAGGGGTATTCCTGATTCTAATCGGCAGGTTAATATAGGTCCGCAAGGGGCGCCTACCCTACGAGTGCATAACGCATGAGTTTCGGACAACGCGGTGGAGACTACGGAGGCAGAAGGAGCTTCGGCTTCGGAGGCCCCCGAAACTTCGCCCCCAAGCCAGTGAAGGCTGGCGAGGAGTACGATGTGGAAATTACGGAGATTTCGAGGCGCGGCGATGGAATCGCCAAGATACAGGGATTCATCATCTTCGTTTCCGGCGCAAAGGCCGGTCAGAAGCTGAAGATCAAGATCACCAACGTTTCCAACAGGTACGCCACGGCGGAGATAGTTTCTACCTCAGAAAGCACACCTTCGCAGCCGGCGGAGGCTCCCGCATCAACGGGATCTGAGCCTGCCGGTCAGAATCCATAGACGGGTCACGTTAACGATAGATGCGGGAGGGAGCGAAAACTCCTCTCCACGGGTCTAAGCGGGACGTGAAACGACCACGGAAGGCGGAGAGGTTTTTTGGTTCCGCCGCCTCTTCATCAAGTAGCTCGAGCTATCCCATCTCATCTTGTCTTAGGTTACCTGATTGAACCCGCGTTGTTCTCTCTGAAGCTACCTGCCGCCCGAATTCGAGTTTCTCCTATTGGCTCATCGCCGCCAGGGCCTGTTCCTGCCTGACGAGTAGCGGCGTGAGCCGCCAGGTCTCATCGTTCGCACGGGGCGGCCACGAGGACGGTCACTTCTTCCGGGATGAAGGGCCCTTTCTTCGTCAGCTGGGCTCAGCGGCTTTATGACTGCCTTGGTGAGCTCCTGCACTCGTCCGAAGGTTGGGTAATCATCGAACGTCAAGAACGAGACGGATTTGCCTCCGCTGCCTGCCCTAGCCGTCCTCCCTACCCGGTGGAAGTAGATCAGAGGGTCGTCGGGGAAGTCATAGTTGACCACGAGCTGTATCCCCGGGACATCTATGCCACGGGCTGCTACGTCGGTGGCCACCAGCACGTCCACTCTACCAGTCCTGAAAGCGTCCATGGACCTGTCTCTCTGGTACTGCGACAGGTCGCCGTGGAGGGGGGCAACGTTGTAGAACCGCTTCTCCAGTTCTCGGGCGAGCCTGTGGGCCTTCTCCTTGGTCCGGCAGAAGACGAGGGCGCTCGAGGGGTTCTCCTGCTTCAGCAGGGCAGTAAGCTTGGTCAGCTTCTCGTACTCATCAACGATAGTATAGTACTGGTCCAGCTCCTCTACCGAGGGTTCGTCGGCGCTCACCAGTATCTTCTCCGGATGGCTCATGTATTTGGACGAGAGGCGTAGAACTTCTTCGGGCATAGTGGCGGAGAACAGGCTCATCTGCCTTCTCCCCGGGACGGCTTCTAAGATGTATTCCACGTCGTCGATGAAGCCCATGTCCAGCATCCTGTCTGCTTCGTCCAACACGACATAGCGAACGGCGTGCAGATCAAGGCGTCGACGGTCCAAGAGGTCGATGACTCGGCCGGGCGTGCCCACAACGACGTGAGCTCCCCTCGCCAGCGCCTCCAGCTGCACGTTGATGGATTGACCCCCATAGATCGTTACGACTTTCACGTCCGTGTACCTACCCATCTTCTTCAGCTCTTCGGAGATCTGCACGGCCAGCTCCCTTGTGGGAGCAAGGATAAGAGCCTGCACCCGGTCCACCCTCGTGTCGACCAGCTGCAGCAGAGGCAGCCCGAAGGCGGCAGTCTTCCCCGAACCCGTCTTGGCCTGCCCGATCACGTCCACGCCCCTCAATATAGGACCTATGGCCCTCTCTTGAATAGGGAAGGGCTCCCTGTACTCCATCTCGTGTAAACTGCGAACTAGACTCGCGTCCAATCCCAGTTCCTCAAACCGGCTCATCGTTCTTTTCACTTTGCTGCAAAAGCGTCGTAGAGCGTCAGATTGACCTGAATACTCGACATCGGCTATTGCGATAGTTTGAGGCTTGAGCGTGGCGTATTTAACTCTTTGCAGGCTATTCGGCTTTGTTCGTTGATAGACCTTATATCGGACCGATCACGATGGTCGATACTTATGCCAGTCTGCGATGTCTGTGGCAAGGTCGTAAAGGACATCCGTAAACACAAGGAAAGGGGCCGATGTGGCAAAAAGGGCTCCAAGAAGCAGGCGGCGCCCCTGCCGGGCGGTCCACAGGAAGTGCTTTCGAAGTACAGCCGGTTCGGGGGACGCTGAAGGCCTAGGCTCAATACATCAGGAATGAGAATGAGCGCCGTCACGGACGGCTGGCGCAGGAAGGACTTCGCGACTTGGGATCTTCTTTGTAGCGATTGGAGGAGCAGGCCTCGGTGACTCCGATCCGGCTTGATTGGGCTGAGTATTGACCAGCACGGCTAGAGCGGTAGAAGAAAGAAAAACCGGTGCACGGGACGGCTACTTATTTTATTCCGGCCTTTGCAGCCCATCTTGCAATTATGAAGATGACTAACGCTATGACGATGAAGTTGACCACGGCGGCTATGAAATGGCCGTAAGTAAACGTCATGCCGTTCCCTATATCGAGCGTGAACTTGGCCGTCTGCCAATCTCCCTTCGGCAGGAACGCACCGGCGATGGGCATGATTATGTCTGCAACCAGAGCGCTCACTATGTTTCCGATGAGTCCACCCATGATGAATGCTATGGCTATGGCCAGAAGGTTCCCGGTCTTGATGAACGCCATAAATTCGTTGAAGAAACCCTTCGGAGGCGGCGGAGTTGGCGGCGCCGGCTTGGGAGTCATAAGGGCCGTGATCTTCTTGAGCTCGTCCAGCATTTCCAGTTCTACGGACATATACAAACAACCCTCAATTATGATGCGCTGTCGGCTCGCCTAATAATATTGTCGCGTCTCGATGAGCAGCTAATGCAAAACGCATGAATCGAGGTCGTGGCAGTCAACTTTAACGTAACAAATGAACAGGATGGAGATCTTGAATGATACCGTGAGGGTGGGTATCATAGTTTCTGTCATCCTGCTCGCCTCAGTCATCTTGGCCCTGAGCGAGCTCGTCGTTGCGGCCTTTCGGGGGCTGGCGACAGGCAGCGGCAGTCCCCTAAATGCCTTCCTCAAATGCCTTCCTCGTATCAATCTTCATCTAAGGTGCCAGCTTGACCTTCTTGAGTGGCGCGCTGGGTGTGGGCTTCGCAGAGTACAACATAGCTACATCCAGCAGGGCGTGAGCAGCCATTCTTGGTCCGTATATGCATCCGGGGTGAAAGGCCAAGTTCACCAATTCGGGACAAGATAGATGAGCTGGGGTGCCATTATGGCGATCGCCGGGCTCACGTTTGTAGCCGTCGGAGTGGTCTCATACGTTCCTTATTTGCTGGACTGAACTGTTACTAGCCCCCTTCCCATGAGCTTCAGCCGTATCACAGCCTAGCTTCCAAGTAGGCCTTTAGCGCGATGGCGTTGTTGCGCCGCTCGTCCTTCGAGGCGAAGACCAACGTGATCACGCCTTCCTCTGCCGCCTTCAGCAAGGGACGCCATGAATCAGGCTTACAGTCAAGCTCTCGATAGTAACGAATCTTGAACTCCTCCCACTTTCTGGGGTCGTGTTTGAACCAGTTCCTGAGGGCCTCGGATGGCGCTACGTCCTTGAGCCAATCCTCCACGTTGAGGTCGGCTTTCTTTAAGCCTCTGGGCCACAGGCCATCCACCAGGAACCTTCGTCCATCCTCGAAAGACGGTAGCTGGTACGCACGTTTAACGTTAATTCTTGCCATTCCGGCACCGGCGCCTCCGTATTGCAACACCGTCTGTCCAGCCTTGGTTCCCCTTAAGTATGTTTGAAGATTCGAAGCCGACGGTGCTTTAGGCGCTTGATGAAACGGCTATTTTGAAAACCCGATTCAAGGCGACGGTGAATAACCATGCTCTTGGACCTGCTATCGCTGAAGATGCAGCGGCCGCGACGGAAGTTAAGTTGTACGTCCCGTGGGAAAATGAACGAACTCTCTAGTCTTTCTGGGATTGCGGCTGCGGACGTCAGATGCTCGTCTCTCTGTGTCGACCTTCGTGCGCCGCAGGGTCGGCGTCGATAGGATCGAGGCGCGCGCCCGAAGCCCCTACCCGGGCACAACTGTCGCTCCCGTCGCACCACGATGCTTTCGTTTTTCTTGCGTTCTACAAGTCCGCGAAGCTTCCTCGTACGAACAATTGCTTGGCGCCCGTCTTTTCGAAGCGTGCGTTCGAAGGTACTTGCGGCAGCGCGCGCCAACATATGAGCGTCAATGTTGCGCATTTTTCACCCTACCATAGGCTGTCCGCCACGGCGTCTAATCGAAACTATCCGATCGCCCACGGAGGAGGACCGGATGACGCTAATGGCGAAGACTTCAAATGAGAGGGACTGGCCTTCATTGCAGGCGAAGGTGGAAGAGGGGACTAGGAGCTGAGGCGATACGATGGAAACGCTACCTAAGCCGAAGGGAAGTGACCCACGGACTTGCGGACAGGAGCGATGAAGTCCTTCACCATCGGGACTGTTGCAGGGGCGGTGGCCCTGTCCGTGTCCTACGTCCAGAGGGCCTTCGTCGGCGGACCCTTTCTCCCGGAGTTGGCGTCACAGACGCTCTTTTCTTTGACACCTGGGCAGGTGGAATCGGGGGCAGTGGGAGCTCTGGGTGAGCTGGCGAAGTTCACCGCCTACGCCTTGGCCATCTTGATGAGCTTGGCCATGTATGGGTTACTGGCAGGCGTGGTCTTCGAAGCGAGGACGAACCGATCGTGGAAACAACGTTGGAAGGTGGGCGTCTCGTCAGCAGCCATCGCTTACGTCACCTTCATTGCATTCGGCGCCGTCCTTTTGTATCTGACGGAGGTCTACGCTCAACCGACTTCTCCGGCGAGCTTGACTTTATACATGCTCGCTCCAAACATAGTGTACGGTGCGCTTTTGGCCTGGGCGGCTCGTCCGATCGTTCCTACACAGCCCAGAGAAGAAGGCCTGCTGATAGAGCCGAAAGGCTTCGGACGAAGGAGGTTCTTGATCAAGGCTGGAGCCTCCGCCGCCGTGGCGGCCGTCGTGTTATATTTCGGAGTCGGACTCCTCTTCAAGGGAGAAGGCAGCTCGCCAACCGACTTGGCCACCTTCTACGCAAACGAGGTTACGCACACCGACCAATTCTTCAGGGTGGACGTCGACATACTTGCGCCCTCAATAGACTCGTCGACTTGGAAGCTTGCTGTGAGGGGGCTCGTAGAGAGCCCAATGAGCTTGTCCTATGACCAGCTTAGGGCCCTGCCCCAAGTGGAGGAGTTCGCCACACTTGAATGTGTGAGTAATGGCGTAGGCGGGGACTTGATAAGCACCGCGCTGTGGCGTGGGGCGCGCCTAAGGGACGTCCTGCAGCTCGTCAGCCCAGCCAAGAACGCTAGCTACGTCGTCTTCAGATGTCAAGACGGCTACGACGTAGGCATACCGCTAGATAAAGCCACGTCAGATGGGACAATCCTCGCTTACGAAATGAACGGTTCGGGGCTCCCCGTCAACCACGGTTACCCTCTCAGAGCCATCGTTCCGGGGTACTATGGCATGATGAACGCCAAGTGGGTGACGGAAATCGAGCTGGTAGACCATGAATACTTGGGCTTTTGGCAGAGGGCAGGGTGGAGCAACGAGGCGGAATATCAGACGGGGTCCGCGATAGTCAACTTGGGAGACGGCAGGATAGGGCCCTCGAGGTTCAATGTGCAGGCCGCTCAGAAGGTGCCTCTAGGGAGCGAGTTTCCTATCGCTGGAATGGCCTTTGCAGGCGACAGGGGCATATCCAAGGTCGAAGTGAGCACGGACGGCGGCAGCAATTGGACGCCTGCCAGCCTAAAGGACCCTCTCTCCGGCTATACGTGGGTCCTTTGGGAGGCAGGCTGGAACCCTCCGGCTGATGGTCAATACCGCATAGCAGTAAGGGCCACGGATAAGCGTGGCAGGATTCAGACAGCACAGTTCAGCGGCGCATTTCCCAGCGGCGCCACAGGCTACCACATCGTTGACGTCAAAGTAGTCTCTAGCATATCATGATCAGTCGTAAGCCAAGCAGAGGCGATCACGCTTTTGGTGCTCCTACCGATAGCGGTCCGCAGATAAGATGATGCGGGGGGTGGGATTCGAACCCACGAACCACTACTGGATAGGCGCCTCAGGCCTACGCCTTTGACCAGGCTGGGCGACCCCCGCGCCGTTGAAATGCCCAGCGACTGTAGATTAAAGCTTTTTCTGGAAGGGACTTGCCAAGAGGGCCTGAGCGCGCTCTGAACTGGATAGCTAGGAGGATGATATACATCGCCGTGATCCTAGCTATGATAATAGCGTTGATGTATGGTGTGTTCCACATCTATGGGCCATAGTTGCCTTCAGACAATTCCTTCTGATCCTCTTCAACATGCCTTGAAGTAACTGTCTGAAAAGCCTGAATGGAGCCGGCGGAGGGGTTTGAACCCTCGATCCCGTGCTTACGAGGCACGTGCTTTACCGCTAAGCCACGCCGGCACTCAGCTAGCTACAGGGAGGGGAGGCGCCGTTTCTTAAATCCTCTTATATGGTGACTGCTCGACAAATGAAGCCCGTTTCTGACGACGAATGAGCTCACTCTTAAAAGAGTTGAGCGCTAACCATATGAAAGGGAAGGCCCTTTGGTGCTCGAATCGGTGTCTGGGCTGAGGGGCGTCTACGGGCACGACTTGACCCTGCACTATGCTCGCAAGTGGGCCTTCAGGTTTGGAAGCTATGTTGGGCCCGGCCGGGTGGCGATTGGGCGAGATACCAGGCCATCGTCTCAGGCCCTGCTTGAGGCGGCGGAGGCGGGCCTCAAGGCCAGTGGATGCAGGGTGCAGTCATTGGGGGTGGTTACGACGCCCGAAATGTTCCGGTACGTCAGGGTGGAAGACATCGAGGGAGCGGTCGTGGTGACGGCCTCCCACAATCCGCCGGAATGGAACGGTCTGAAGTTCGTAGTTAGAGGAGGCCGAGGGCTTTACGAAGAGGAACTGGCTTCTCTCAGGGAGATCGGTGGGAGCAGCAAGAAAGGGTCGTCGATGCGGCCGAAGAAGCCAACCTACTATGAGGACATACTTAGAGAAGTGGGGGAGGGTTCAGGTTCAGGGACAGCCATCGTCGTCGACCTCGGGGGAGGAAGCGGGTGCAAAGGCGTAGTGCAGCTTTTTCGCAGGCTCGGCGCCGACGTGCGCGCCATTAACTACACGCCAGGCGTCTTCGGCAGGATGCTGGACCCCACAGAAGACCCTCTGGAGGATCTCGGGAAGGTCATCACGAAGGGAAATTACGACGTGGGGTTTGCGTTCGACGGCGATGCTGACCGCTTGGCAATAGTCGATGCATCGGGAAGCAAGTTGCCGGCCGACTCCGTCTTGGCGCTGATGGTCCTGTTAGAGGGAAGGGAGGGAGGGAGCCTGACGATGAGCGTCGATACGTCATCCGCGGTGGCCGATTTGGCCAGCCGTCGTGGATCCGAGGTGATCTTGGCCCCTGTAGGGGAGGCCAACGTCGTGAAGGCGATGATACGCTCGAAGTCATACCTGGGGGGCGAGGGGAGCAGCGGAGGGGTCATCTTCCCGCATTTCAGTTATTGCAGAGACGGCCTGCTGGCTGCGGCCATTCTGACCAAGGCGCTCAAGAACAGACAGCTCAAGGAGCTGTTGGATGAGATCCCCCCAAGGTGCGTCCTGAGGTTCAAGCTACCGCTCAGCCGGGTTGCGGCAGCCAAGGCCCTCAATGGGCTGGTGCGCCGACATCCAGACGCGGTGACGCTGGACGGCGTCAGGCTGAACGTGCGTAGGGGCTGGATGCTTTTCAGAGCCTCCAGGACGGAAGAGGCGATACGGATATCGGTGGAAGGAGACAACCGCAAGCAGGCGGAGGGACTTCTAGAAGAAGCCAAAGCCATGCTGGAAGACGCTTTAAGGCAGGGCATGTGAAGTTGAACGAGATAGAAATCATAGAGAAGTTCAGGTCCGCCTTCCAGCTTCAGCGTAAGGACCTTTCTGACGACGTGGCGTTCTTGGGGGAATGGAAGGGGACGACGGTTCTGAAGGCCGACATGTTCGTCCAAGGGACGGACATGCCTCCTGGAATGACTCTAAGACAAGCATCAAGGAAGGCCGTGGTGGCCTGCCTTTCGGACTTGGCCTGCAAAGGAGCAGAGCCCATCGGTTTCGTCGTTTCTTTGGCTCTGCCTAGGAAGCTTGCTACGGCGAAGGACGTCAAGCTCCTGGTGGCGGGGGTGAAGGACGCCAGCGACGAATTCGGCGTCCCCCTCGTGGGAGGAGACGTGAACGAATCGGAAGAGCTCGTCATCGATTGCGCCATGATGGGCAGGGTGGTTCGTCAAGTGACCAGGGGTGGAGCCGCCCAGGGCGACCTTCTGGTCACCACCGGGCCGTTCGGATACTCTTCTTTGGGCCTAAAACACCTTCTTCATGGGTCCTCCATACCTACTGCTCTCAAGAAGAAGGCGTTGGAATGCGTGCTCAGGCCCCGGCCGCGCCCTCGTCTTTGCAAGGAGCTCATTGACGCCGACTGCGTCGACGCCTCCATGGATTCCAGCGACGGCTTGGCCATTACTCTGAACGAAATGGCGCTGCAGAGCGATAAGAAGTTGGTGGTCACGTCTCTGCCCGCAGACCGGAGCTTCATGGAGAACTGCCGCTCTTGGACGTTGAACCCTCTCGAATTGGTGATGTACGGCGGCGAAGAGTATGAAGCCGTGTTATCCATCCCAAGGGCCAAGTGGCAAGAGGCCAAGCGAATCGCGGCTCGGTTGAACGAGGCGCTATATTCCTTCGGTTTTGTTGCGGAAGGCGAACATGAAGTCGTATACAGGCCGACTCCGGGGGCAAAGTCAAGTAGAATTGACCCCAAAGGATGGATTCATTTGCAATGAGACGCGAAACGCTTTTATTTGAGACATGAGATGAGGTACTGCGAGGAATCTCATATGCCGTATACGAAAGGACAGACTTGGGGAGCCTTGAAGAAGGCCTGGAAGGCTTACAAAATAGCTAAGGTTCAGAACGACAAAGAGAAGATGAAGGAATACGCCAACAGGATCAGAACCCTACAGGGAGAACTAGGAGTTCCTCAGGCCAAGTTTCCCGAGCTCGGATTAAGCTAGATCTAATCACTTTTTTCCTACTTTTTTTATGGCTTCCTTGGTTACCCTTAGGTATTTCCGGTACAGCTCCTCGGCCCGATCCTCTCTTCTAGATTCGGAAAAGACCCTGATCAGGGGCTCGGTTCCACTGGGCCTTACTATGACCCAAGAGCCATCATCATAAATGACCCTCACGCCGTCAGTCTCATCGGTCTCTGCGTCAGCCTCTTCTTTGACCGCGACTAGGACAGCGGCCTTGGCTTCTTCGGGGCACTTCAGTTTCCCCTTGCGTTGATGGAAGAGAGGCAGCCTTCTTATCGCTGCTGAGAGGGAAATCTGCCACTTAGCCAGAGCCTCCAGCATGAGTGCCGTCGTCATGGCGCCGTCTCTGACGGGCTGATGAGGAAGGTAGAAGAAGCCGCCGTTCTCTTCGAGACCCACTACGGCCCCTTCTTCTAGCATCTTCTCCGTGACGTCAACGCTGCCGACCCTTATCTTGAATAAGCGCCCGCCGTTCCTCTTGACGACATAGTCGACCACGTTGGACGTAGCCACTGTGGTGACGACCGTGTCTCCGCGGCCGGACGATAAGACATAGTCGACGAGGAGAGCCCCGGATCTGTCGCCCGTATGGACCGTCCCCTTTTCGTCGCAGAACATCACCCTATCACCGTCACCATCGTAGGCTACACCCAAATCTGCCTTCTCGTGCTTGACCTTTTCCATGAGCGCGGTAAGCTTTTCGGCGACCGGCTCGGAGCCCCGTCCGGGGAACTTGCCGTCCACTTCACAGAAGACGCGAGCCACTTTACAGCCCAACTTCTCGAGAAGATGAGGGGCTGAGACGGTTTGAGCCCCGTTCCCCGCGTCCACTACCACCTTGAAGTTTGAAGCGCTGACGGCTGCGACGTCGACTTTGGCCAGTATGCTATTGATGTAATCGGCTATTACGCCCTCTGCCCTGTGCGCCGTTCCGAGCGAAACGCCGGAGCGCCCGCCGTTGCGCTCAACCAGTGACTCGATTTCCCCTTCGACAGACCTTGGGACCTCCACGCCGTTGGCGCCCATGACCTTGATTCCGTTGAACTCTGGGGGATTGTGGGAGGCCGTGACCACTATTCCGCCATCGAAGTCCCCCTTTCCTATAAACAGCTGGATGGCGGGGGTGGGGGCCAGTCCGACCAAGTAGGCGTCGGAGCCTGTAGATGTGATGGCGTCGACCAGCACCTGAGCCAAGTGGGGGCTGCTGATTCGGCCGTCGTAGCCTATCACAATTTTCTTCCCGAGCCTGAGCGCCACGGCCCTGCCCACTCTCGTCACCAAGTCGTCCGTGAGGTCCCGGCCGGGAACTCCCCTTATGCCGTTGGTACCAAAGAGCTTCCCCATGGCACCAACCTTAACACGCTAATGGTTCATAAGCCTAGCAACCTACACAGTTATAACGCTCGGACGGTAGAAAGGCTTTTTACATGAACCTAAAGTACCCGTTTTTGAAGGACCCGTAGCTCAGCTTGGATCAGAGCGCCGCCCCTCTAAGGCGGAAGCCGTGGGTTCGAATCCCACCGGGCCCGCTACCATTTGGCACCAAGTCCGGGCGCCTCAAGGAGCCCCGGTACTATGTCTGTCGTGCTGGCGTGCACGGAGGACAAATAAACGCGTCTGATTGACGGACGAGTTGACTTGTGGCTGGGGTGCGTGCACGTGCGGTAGCTATAACGAATGGAACCTACCAGAAAAGCGGAACAATATGGTATCATACGTAAGGTGCTTTCCGCTTCTAGGATTCTAAGCGTGGGCTGTTCGAGGTAAAGGGACTGTGGCTCGTATGATTCCGACGCAGAACGCTATGGGCGGGATGCGCCGGAAGGTTGGGGGAAGTTGGCCCAGATTTTAGAACCTGCTGGCCTAGCAGGCCTGAAGGTAGATGGTCTGGGGTAGAACGGAACAAGGGAGCGAACGCCAGTGATTCTGTTGCCATAATGGATCGCCAAGGAGACTGACTGCGCACTTCAACTGTTTCAAAAAGATGACGTATGAATAAAGGATCTTGATGCCGCCTTGTCGGAGCCGGAAACTTACATGAGGGAGGTTACGGCGCTCGAAGAAGCAGTGAAATTCTTTGGTGTAAACGACTTAACGATCATTACGAAGGGCGAGGAGAGAACGATAAGTGAGGTTGATAAGGAGATATACATAATCCCAGCTTGGAAATGGTTCGTCGGTATGGGGAAAAGGAAGTAATCAACATGTCTTAGAGGTGACTCCCTCCACCAAGCCGCTCATCTTGAAGGCGATTTTGGCTTGATGGCCATGGACCTCCCTGATCTTCCTCGGGATGAACTCCGGTCCTCAGCACCAGGCGTAGTAGAGATCCACATACTTCACCAGTTCGATGGAAAAAACGGGGCTCTTGGAGGGCCCTCACGCCGAACGTCCATTAACGAAGTCCTGCTACAGCCCAAGGAGGGTGTCCAATGAGATGGCTCCCCCGCCCAGGACCATCAGTGCCACGGCAGCGGCTGCGATGATCGAGTCAAGCTCCCATCCCTTCAGGTAGCCCCGGGTCTGCTTGAACTGCTGCTCCAGCATACCCATGGGCATCGGGGCCTTGGCCAGCTTGGTCAGGTACAACGCAGTGGTGCCTATCATCTTTATCACAAAGAAGATCGACATCAGCCTAGTCAGCAGGCCCAGAATCAGGAGGAGGCCTCCGAAGGTCTCCAGGAGCGCGGCCGACTCGAAACCTATTCGCGGAACGCCCATGCCCTTCATCATAGGTATCATCTGGCTTCTTGCCTCCTTGGAGAAGACCTTAGGATAGCCGTGGACGACCATGAGGGCCCCCACCAGCACCCTCACCACAAGTGAAGCTAAATCGGGATACGCCCCCAGGAACTCAAGCATCTCTTGTCGGCATTGATATAAAAATTAAACCTTAAATAGTTTATTATTTATACTGAAAACCGGGCCCCCTTGGCGGAGAGATGTGAATTCGAAGCGATACTAGAGCTGCTGAGCCAAAGGCATACCTTGAGCATCCTCAGGTTGCTGGCGGCTAAACATCCAAGAGGGTTCAACGAAATCCGGGGGGCGCTGGGCGTCAACCCGAAGACCCTGACGGACCGCCTGAAAGGGCTCATGGATGAGGGGATCGTCAGCCGGGAGGCGCTGAACCAGATACCGAGGAAGGTGAACTACCGGCTGACGCAGAAGGGGATGGAGCTAGTCGA
>Ga0272448_1000791_pt1 | contig 45589 bp, 32 predicted proteins | sample YNPCB0191_FD_202220 | JGI IMG/M metagenome (GOLD analysis project Ga0272448, IMG submission 202220) | Hot spring sediment microbial communities from Yellowstone National Park, WY, United States - YNP-CB-019-1 | ecosystem: Environmental > Aquatic > Thermal springs > Hot (42-90C) > Sediment... | reverse complement strand
ACTTTGCAATCTCTTCGGCCAGCAACTCGCGAGCGAAGCGGCTGCCCAAACAGGCCGCCAAGTCCAGGCCCGAAGGCACGATGCGCTGCCCGCCGGGCCCTTCGATTCGTTCCTCGGGTGGCCAGTCCGAATGAAAGACGGTGGAGTTGAGCACTTCGTTGTCGAAGCCCCAGCCCAGGGGAAACAGCAAGGGAAGCCGCAGGCTGGGAGGATGGCGCAGGTAGGCGGGCGGCGCGAAAGGCGCCTCACTCCAGATCAAGGGGGCGCGCGGAGGGGCCACGAAGCTTTCGTAGGTTCCGATCCAGCGCAGGGCCGCCGTCTTGACTGATTGCGGCAGGCGGCGAAGCACGGTGAAATCCGCTTCTTTAAAGGCCTCCGGCTCCCGACTCGCCCAGGTCAGGTAACGAACGGCCTTGAAGTAGTTCCGGAAATCGGGATCGGCGGCGTAGTGCCCGCGCGGCTTGAGCTCGGCGTAATCGAACTCCGCCCCCAGCACCGGAGAGAAAGTCGCACCTTCGGCGCGGAGAATGCGAGCAGCCTCCGGATCGGCCGCACTGTCGCCGCGGCGCACGGCTTCAAGTGCCAGAAACATCTTTCGCCATTTTGTTTCCGTCGGCAGGCTCCCCGATGCGGCCCTGACAAACTCCCAGAATGCAGGTATGCCCTGCCGGCGTTCCCTGAGGATAAAAAGGCCCTGAAAAGCGGCGGCGAAAAGCTCCCAGAAGACGTCGGTGGTCACCAAATAGGGCCGCATGTGCATAGAGAGCGGGTACTCGGTGCAAGGGTACAGCTCGCTCTCGTAAAGCGAGTAGAGCTGGTCGTAGTTCGAGGCGCGCAGCAGTCCCCCGACGCGCGCGAAGCGTTCCCGGTCCGCAGGGGACTCCAGGAACATCCAGGCGTTGACCACGTCGGCCAGCGGGATCTCGACCGGGGCGTAATCCAGCGCCGGGGTCGAAGCCTCGCTCACCACGCCCACCACGCCACGCCCGTCGGGCACCACGGCAGGCGCGCCTGAAAACCGGCGGCCGGCAGCCTGCCTCGCCGCCGTTTGGCCGCGATCCAGCAGCAACGTCACGCCGTCAACCTCGGGCCGCCAGTGCAACAATCCGATTCCGTTGGGCGTGGGGATGAGGGCTCCGCCGCAGACGCCCCCGGGCAGCGGCTCTGTGCTCTCCCAGTGGTCCGTCTCATACCGCGCCACGTGGAAGCAGCCTTTGAGGTCCTCCCAAAGCATCAGGTGCCCGGCGGGATGGAACGCCACCGGCAGCGCGGAGGCCGCCGCCAGTCCGCCGGCCGGCCGCGGACTCTGGCTTTCCGCTGCGGCTTCGGGCTTCCTGCCGGGACCGACGACCCAGTAGGCCCGGCGTCCGCTCTCGGTGACGGCTTCGATACGGAAGCGTCCGTTCTCAAGTTTCAGGCCGAAGAAAAGCCGGTAGGCTAGAAGGTCCCGGTCGCGCTGCGGGTCACGCCCGACCAGGAAAGGCCTTGGCCCAATCACCAGGCGCTGGATTTCCCGCTTGCTGCGGTACAGTTGCCGCGCGCTCCAACCCGAAGCGGCGGGACTCAGTCTCCAAATCAGCCACTCAGCCCCTTGTTGCCCGGCGACGAACAGGTGTTTGCCTTGAGGGTGCCAGGCGATCCAGCGTGGGGCTGCACCCTGCGGAGCCTGCCACACTTCGCGCAATGACGCTTCTGCTATCTTCCAAAAGGCGACCCGCCGGGCGCGGGAGGCGTCTTCTAGCAGGACCGCGACTTCCGGACCATCAGGCGCCACCGCCAACTCCAGCGGGCGTACTCCGGGAGGCAACGCTAATCGGGCGGCCTGCCTCGGCGAAGGCGTCACTTGGATTTCCGGGAGGTCGAACAGCGAGCCGGCCGCCAAGGGGAGAACGGCCAGCAGGGACAAGACGCTCCAGCCGCTCATGGTGGCTCCCCGCTCAGTCTAGCGCAGCCAGAGCCCGGCAACGCGGATCAGCGCGCCAGCTCGCTGTGCTTGCGACCGAACAGCAAATACACCAGAGTGCCGGCGCCCATCCAGCCCACAAACCGCAACCAGGTTTGAAGCGGCAGGCTGAGCATCAGAATCAGGCAGAACAATATGGACAATCCCGGAACCCAGGGTGCCCATGGAACGCGGAAACCGCGGGGCCTTTCCGGCTGAGTGCGGCGCAGCACGATGACGCCGGCGGCCACCGCGGCGAAGGCGAACAGCGTTCCGATATTGGCCAAATCGGCGAACGTGCCTATGTCCCAAATGCCGGCCGGCAGCCCTACGAACAGCCCGGCCACCCAAGTGGCGATGTGCGGCGTGCGGTGCCTCTGATGGATCCGTGAAAAGGCCGCGGGCAACAGTCCGTCGCGCGACATGGCGAACCACACGCGCGCCTGCCCGTACTGGAACACCAGCAGGGAAGAAATCATCCCCATGATGGCGCCCACGCCCACCCAGCGCCGAATGTCTTCGAAGCCCAGTCGCTTAAGCGACTCCACGACCGGCGCGGCGGTGTTCAACGTTTTCCAGTCTGCAATGCCGGTCAACACCAGGGCCACCGAGACGTAAAGCAGGGTGCAGACGGCCAGGCTGGCCATGATGCCAAATGGCAAGTCGCGTTGCGGATTACGCGCCTCCTCGGCGGCGGTGGAGACCGAATCAAACCCGATGTAGGTGAAGAACACAATGGCTGCCCCGGTCAGCACGCCGCCGAATCCGTTGGGCATGAAGGGGCGCCAGTGGGCGGAATCCACGGCGTGCGCTGCGCCGACCACGAAGATCAAGATGGCGGCGACCTTGACCATGACCATCAGATTGTTGGCGCCGGCGCTTTCGCGCACGCCGCGGACCAGCAGCCAGGTCAACAACAGCAGAATCAGCAGCGCCGGCAGGTTGAACCAATTGCCGGTCAGCTCCCCGCCGGCGATCACCGGCCCGCACAATTGAGGCGGCAGGCGCAGGCCGAAAAGGCTGTCCAAGATATCGTTAAAGTGCGCGGAAAAGCCCACGGCCACCGCCATGTTCGAGACCGCGTACTCCAGAATCAACTGCCAGCCCACCATCCAAGCGAACAGCTCGCCCAAGGTGGCGTAGGCGTAGGTGTAAGCGCTTCCCGCGATCGGGATCATCGAGGCCAGCTCGGCGTAGCAAAGGGCGGCGAAGCCGCAGGCGATCGCCGTCAGCAAAAACGACAGCGAAATGGCCGGCCCGGCGCCGGGACGTCCGATGGTGGATACCGCGCCGGTTCCGTGCCGCAGCAGGTCCAGCACCGGCGCGTGCAGTATCGAGTGATAGCTGAGCGTCTCGCCGGCGGCCGCGGTGCCTGTCAGAATGAAAATTCCCGAGCCGATCACCGCGCCGACCCCCAGAGCGGTGAGGCTCCAGGGACCCAGGGTTTTGCGCAGGCGGCGTTCGGGCGCTTCCGCGGCCGCGATAAGCTGGTCAATGTTCTTGGTGCGGAAGAACCGGCTCACGGTCGGCGAGCGCGTAGGGCGCTACCTCTTGCGCTGGCCCTTGGGCATCTTGCGGACCTTCTTCTTGTGAGCTCCGCGCGCCGTGCCCGCCGGGCGCTTGGTCTTCGGCGGGCGCCGCTTGCGGGCCTCGCGCTTGAGTCGTTTGCGTTCTGCGCGATCCGTGATGTTCTTAGTGTTCATTGTCGGTTCTCAAAGCGTAGCGCTCCACCAGTTTCTTCAAACCGTAACCGGGGAAGCTTACTGTGATTTTGGCATATTCGCCCTCGCCTTCGCGGCGCACCACCGTGCCGCGGCCCCAGCGCGGGTGCTCAATCACGGAGCCGACGACGACCTTCTGGCGCGGCGGCTCCGGAGGCCGGGGCAATGGTTTGGGCGCCGCCGGCGCAGCGGGTTGATGGGCAACCGAGGCCCCTGGAGGCGAGCCGAAGAACTCCCGGATGGCCTCCACCGAATCGTAGGTCTTGCCGGTGTAAGCTTTGCGATGCGCGACCTGGCGCACCTCCCAGCGCTCCGCGGTCAGATCCACTTCGTGCTTGGGCTGGCGGCCCAAGTCTTCCGTGAGCGCCTCCGGCAGCTCGAGCAGGAAACGCGACGGTTGGCTGGGCTCGGGCAGCCCGCTGGCCCAGCGCCTTCGCTGGCGGGCCCAGGTGAGTATCAGGCGCTCGCGGGCGCGCGTCATGCCCACATAGAACAGGCGCCGCTCTTCCTCCAGCGCTTTGGGCGAATCCACCGAACGGGAGTGGGGAAACAGGCCGTCCTCCAACCCGGTGATGAATACCACCGGAAATTCCAGGCCCTTGGCGTTGTGCAAAGTCAGCAAGGATACCTGCGCGCGTTCATCAACCGTATCGGCCTCGGAGACAAGCGCGGCGTGGTCCAGGAACTCGGCCAGGCTTTCGCCCCGCTCGGCGGCTTCTGCGGCGGCGTTCACCAACTCCTCTAAGTTCTCGCGGCGCGACTCGGACTCCGGGGAATCGTCGTTCTCCAGCATCTTCAGGTAGCCCGTGCGCTCCAGCACCAGACGGATGAGGCCCTCGACCGAAAGCTCGGCCGCCTCTTCGCGCAGCTCGCGGATCAGCCGCGCAAAGCTTTCCAGAGCCGCCTGCGCGCGCGTGCCGAGACGGCCTTCCTCCAAAATGGCGCGGATGGCGTCCCACAAGCCCAGCCGGCGCTCGACGGCGAAAGCCTCGATCTGCTCGACGGTGGTCTTGCCGATGCCCCGCGCCGGCGTGTTTATGATGCGCAGCAGGCTTACGGAATCCTGAGGGCTCAGGATCACTTTCAGGTATGCCAGCACGTCCTTGATTTCCGCGCGCTGGTAGAAGCTGAAGCCTCCCACCACGTGATAAGGCCGCCCGTAGCGGCGCAAAGCTTCTTCAAACTGGCGCGACTGCGCGTTGGTGCGGTACAGGATGGCCGCACGGATTTCTCGCCCGCAGGCAAGCAGGCGCTCGATCTGATCAGCTACGAACAGGGCCTCCTGCTCGCCGTCGGCGGCCTCGTACAAACCCACACGCGATCCGGCCTCCGCCGCTGTCCACAACCACTTGCCCAGCCGCTCGCGGTTGTGCGCCACCACCTGGGAGGCGGCTTCCAGGATGTTCTTGGTGGAGCGGTAATTCTGTTCCAGTCGGATGACGGTGGCGTCGGGATAGTCCTTGGAAAACTCCAGAATGTTGCGGATATCGGCCCCGCGCCAACTGTAAATGGACTGATCCTCGTCACCCACCACGCAGACATTGCGCCGCGTCTGGGTGAGCAGGCGCATCAGTTCGTACTGCGCCCGGTTGGTGTCCTGGTACTCATCCACCAGCAGGTGCCGGATGTGCTGGTTGTAAGCCGCGCACAAAGCTTCGTCGTGGCGGAGCAGGCGCACCGTCTCCAACAGCAGGTCGTCGAAATCCAGGGCATTGGCCTGCCGCAAGCGGCCTTCGTATTCATCCCAGACCGCCGCCAGGCGTTTTGATTTGGGATCTTTGGCCGCAGCCGCCATCTGCTCAGGCGTCTGGCTATGGTTCTTGGCGTAACTGATGCGCGCCTGAGCCGCGCGGCAGCTCATGAAGTGCTTTTCGTCCAACCCATGATGACGGTAGACAGCCTTGAGCACCGCCAGTTGATCGTCTTCGTCGTAAATGGTGAAGCTGGGCGTAAAACCGGGGCGAACTTCCGCCAGCGAGCGGCCGTCGCGCCGGAGGATGCGCACGGCGAAAGAGTGGAAGGTTGAGATCGTCAATCCGGCCAGGGGGTAGCGGCCGCCGAGCAGCGTCGCCACGCGCTCTTTCATTTCCTCGGCCGCCTTGTTGGTGAAGGTGACCGCTACGATGGCCGGCGGGGGTACGCGGTAGGCGTGCACCAGGTAGGCGATGCGGTGGGTGATGACGCGGGTCTTGCCGCTGCCGGCGCCGGCCAGAATGAGCAGGGGCCCTTCGCCATGCTGTACGGCTTCCCGCTGGCGGTCGTTGAGTCCTTGGAGAAAATCCATCAAGCGCCCGGGCGTGAGACGGCCGCGAGCCTGGCGGCTGGCAGCCACTCAAAGATTCTAGCACGCGGCAAACGGGCGACCTCCAAAAATGCCGACGGCCTTCACCCCACTTTGTACTTGCGGATGCGCTCGGCGCTCACCTCGGTGCCCATGCCGGGCTGCTCGGGGGCGGGCATCTCGCCATCCACCAGCTTGTGCGGCCCGCTGGTCTCCATGTAAATGGCGTTAGGCATGGCCAGCAACATGTTGAGGTTGCCCGCGTCGCCGCCGTGGCTGGCCAGCTCCAGCCCGAAGGCGTCCGCTGCTGCGGCAATCTCCATCCATTCGCAGACGCCGCCCGCCCGGCGATTGTCGGGCTGCACGACGTCGGCGCCGCGCCGCGCAATCAGATCCGCGAACTGGTACTTGGTGTACAGATTCTCTCCGGTAGCGATGCGGATGTCCAGCTCGCGCGCCAGCTCGGCGTAGCCTTCCATCTCATGGGGCGGCAGCGGTTCCTCGTACCAGAAGCAGCCCATCTGCTGATAGAGCCGCCCGCGGCGCAGCGCTTCATTGCGATTAAACGCCTGGTTGGCGTCCACCATCACCCGCCGTTGCTCGCCCGCCAGATCCAGGGCCAGGCGTATGCGGCGCTCATCGTCCTGGATCGAGCCGCGGCCCACTTTGATCTTCACTGCGCGGTAGCCTTGCTCGAAGGCGGCGACGATCGAGCGCTTATACTCGGAGAGGTCTGCGTCGTCGCCGTAATACCAGCCGCACATCGAATAGACCGGCATGCGCTCGCGGCATGCGCCCAGCAGCTTATAAACCGGCACACCCAGAGCTTTGCCCAGGATGTCCCACACGGCGATGTCGGCCGCCGCCATGGCGAACTGCGCCACACCGGTCACCCCGTGATACTCCAGAGCCTGCCAGAGCCGGGCGCGGATGCGGCGCGGGAAGGCCGGATCCTGACCGATGATCACCGGCTTGACCTCCTGCTCCAGGATGGTCTGCACCACGCGCGGCCCGCCGGCAATCGTCCCGAAGGAAGAATAAGCCCAGCCCGTGATGCCGGCGTCTGTCAGCAGGCGCAGCACCACGCCGCCGCTGCCCGCGCCGAATTCGTGGATGGCGTCGTAATAGCGACGGGCGGGGGGAAACTGGAGCAGGTCGGTTTCCAGCCCGGTGATTTTCATTTGGCGCCCGAGCGCCGCAGCGCGCGCCAATGGTGCGGCGGGCGACACTGCGGCTGCTGCCAAAAAGCCTCGCCTGTTCATGGGCGTCATTTTATCGCCATTGTGACGCCCGGCTGGCTCTGGTAGTTGCCCACCTTCAGGCGCACAGGCACTGCGGGGCCGGTGGGCGCGCCCACCGGCACACGAACATTCACCTGCATCGCTCCAGCCGGCATCCCCGGCGCACCCCCGGCATAAAGCACGGGCGCGTCAACACCGCCGATTTCAACCGTCACCGGCAGGACGGGCCGCGGCAGCACGTCGGCAGGCGCAACGCCGTCCGCACCCGGCGGCGTGGTTTGCCCTTCTCCGGTGGCGTAGAGCATTACGATCGCATTCCGCGCGGCCGGATTTCCCGGCCCGTTCAGGCTGTAATCCTGATTGAGGATCGCCCCCTGGCCGCTGCCGGAAGAATTCAGAGTGAAGATGCCGGGGGCCGCAGCAGCGACCTCCAGCGACAGCGGCGAAGATCGCACGCCCCGGTACTCCACTACCAGCTCCGTCCGTGTCTTGCCTTCCAAAGCGTAGGGAGCGATGGCGTTTACCTGCTGCTCGGATGCGTACAGCAGGGGAGCGGGTATCTCATCGAACAGCACTCGGGTTCCCGCCAGTTCCGTGGGCAGGGGAGGCGCCCCCGCCGCGACTGCCGTCGCCGGCCCCAGTCCCAGGCCGGTGATCACGATGATCAAACCCGGCGACACCGGCCCGCTCGCGGCGCTGGCTCCGTTTGCCACCGCGGAAACACGCGGCTCAGCAGGACCCTGGGTGAGCCGGAAGGCTTGCCCGCCCACCTCGATCACGCCGCTGCGCGGGGAAGGCGCCGGATTCGCGGCGTAAGAATAGTTCACCACCCCGCTTCCGGAAACGCACGACCAGGAAACGATCTGGATCCAGTCGGCCCGGCTCGCGGGGCTCCAGTTGCATCCGCTTGTCGCGCTCACCCGAAAGCTGCCCTTACCCGCCACTCCGGGCGCGTTGGCCTCTGTGGGCGTCAAAGCTACGGTGCGAGTCGCGCCCGCCTGAATCACCGTCAGCGTCTGATCGCCGATGGTTATCGTCCCGGTGCGAGGGGAGGTCTCAGGATTGGCCGCGACCGCAAAGTTTACCGTCCCATCTCCCGTGCCCCTCCCGCCGGAAGTGACGGTGATCCAGGCATCGCTGGATGATGCCGTCCAGCTACAGGCCGTGTTGACTTGCACCGAGCCCCCGCCGCCCGCAGCCGGAACGCTGACGCTCGAAACCGAAAGGCTGTAAGTGCAGGCAGCGCCCTGTTGGGTGACACTGAAAAGTTGCCCGCCGATTGCGATGGCGCCCGTGCGAGCCTGCGGCGCGGAGTTGGGCGCCACGCTGAACCGCAGGGCGCCCTCGCCCTCGCCGCTTGCCGGCGGCAGTACGCTGATCCAGGAGGCTGTGCTTGCCGCAGTCCACGCGCAGCCCGGCGCTGAGCTGATCTCGATGGCGCCGGAGCCGCCTTCGGCCGGCATGAGGGATTGAGCCGGTGTGATCGCTACCGCACAGGAGGCCCCAAGTTGCGTGACATTGAAAGCCTGATCGCCCACCGCGATCCAGCCTAAACGAGGAGCCGCGCTTCCGTTGGGTCCCACGGCGTAGCTCACCGTGGCGTTGCCTGTGCCGCTGGTTCCGGAGGTCACCTGAAGCCAATCCGGATGAGAGCTGGAGGCCGTCCAGGCGCAGCTTGTAGTCACGGTGAACGAGCCGCTGCCGCCCGAAGCAGGCAGAGTGCGGGACGCCGGAGCCAGCACGAACGTGCAGGAGCCCGCGGCCTGCTTCACGGTGTAGGGCTGCCCGCCGATGGTGATTGTGGCGCTCCGGGCCTGCGAGGTGTTGTTGGCGGCGACCGTGTAGGCGATCGTCCCGTTACCTGTCCCCGAAGCACCGGAAGTGATCGTGAGCCAGCTTGAGTCGCTGCTGGCTGAGCGGTCGCAGCTCGAGGCGCTGGCAGTGACGGTGATCGTCCCCGCACCGCCGCTGGCCGGGAAACTTGCAGTGATCGGACTGAAGCTGAGTGAACAGGGAGGCGCTTGCAGAATGTTGAACGTCTGCGTTCCTACTGTGATGCCGGCGCTGCGCGCTGAAGGGGTCTGGTTGGCCGCCACCGTGTAGGACACGGTCCCTGCGCCCGTCCCCGCCGAGCCGCTGGTAATGGTCACCCAGTCAGCATTGCTCGCGGCGGTCCAGGAGCAGAACGAATAGGTGGAGACCTGGAAGCTCCCCGAGCCGCCGCCCGCGGAGAAGTTGGCCGAGCTACTGGAAAGGGAGAAGGAGCAGACGCCGGGGGCCTGCGTGATAGTGAAGGCGGCGTTGCCGATGATGATATAGGCGGTGCGCTGGGCGAGCGTCGGGTTGGCCGGTACGGACCAGGAAACGGTGCCGGAGCGCGGTCCGGTAGGCTGCACCGCCGTGACGGTCACCCAGCTCTCGGTGGCGGCGGCCGACAGCGAACAGCCGTCCTGATTCATCGTTACGGTTATGCTGCCGCTGGAACCTCTATCGCCGGATACACTGGCGCCGGCGGGCGAAATGCCGTACGTGCAGGACTGGGCGCCGCTGTTCAGGGCCAGGACAACAAGCAAAGAAGCCAAAACTATGATGCGCATGGGATGAACAATTGAATCATACCGGAATCGCCGCAAGCCGGCCGCGCAGCTCCCGCAGAGTTACACTGGCGCTATGGTGCGCAGCGCGAATTGTATGGCCAAGCTGGAGCGCATGAACAAGACCCTGCGGCACCAGGAGCCGGATCGTGTTCCGATCAGCGATTTTTTCTGGGGTAGCTTCCTGGAACGCTGGCGGCGAGAACTGGGCCTGGCCCCGGACACCGACATTTACCGCTACTACGACCTGGACTGGGTGGTGACGATCCCCAACATGGATCCTCACATCAAGCCCTTCGAGATCTTGCGGGAGTCTGAGGAAGAGATCGTCGTGCGCACCGGCTTCGAGGCGGTCATCCGCAAGAAGCTGGACTATCCCATGCCGGCATTCCTGGCCTTCGAAACCGACACCATAGAGAAGCTGGAGGCCTTCCAGTTCGACGACGCCTGGGATGAGCGGCGGTTCTTTGCGGCGGGTGACAATCAGATCGCGGGCGTCGGCGACGGCTTCGAGCGCAACTCGCCGGCCTGGATCGAGACGGTCAAAAAGTGGCATCCCGATTTCCCGGTCTACGGCAGCGTCTGCGAGGGACACGAGATGCTCTGGCGGATCATCGGGTCGGAGAACGTCATGTTGTGGATCGGACTTTACCCGGACCGGTTGGGCCGCGTGGTCGAGCGCATCAATGCCTTCGCCCTGGAGCTGGCGCGGGCGCAGATTCGCGCCGCCGGGGGCCTGCTGGACGGCATGGTGATCTGGGGCGATGTGGCCTATCACAAAGGCACCTTGTTCTCTCCCCAGTACTGGCGGAAATACTTCAAGCCCGGCGTCAAGGCCGTAGTGGAGCTGTGTCACGCCGAGGGGCTGCCGGTCATTTATCACGGATGCGGTAACGTCAGCCGGATCTTCGAGGATTTCATCGAAATCGGCGTGGACGCCTACAACCCGCTGGAGGCCAAGGCGGGACTGGATGTGATCGAGCTGCGCCGGCGCTACGGCCATCGCATCGCTTTCTGCGGCAATATGGACGTGCGCCTGTGGGCCGCGGCGAGCCGCCAGGAGCTGGAAAGCGTGGTATTACGCAAACTCAACGCGGCCAAGGGCGGCGGCTATATCTTCCAGTCCGATCACTCGGTGCCAAGCAACGTGCCCGGCGCAAGCTACGATTACGTCGTGCGGCTGGTTCGCGAGCGGGGCCGTTACCCGCTCGATCTTGGTGAGCACGATTTGCCGGACATCAACTAAGGCCGGCGGCCGTGGCGCCCCGTAGCTCCTCCAGCAAGCCCACGGCCATGCGGATATCGGCCAGGCGCTGCCGGTGGTCCTCAACCTCGCGCTCGATGTTAAGCGTGCCGCGGTAGCCGATCTGCCGCAGCTTCCGAATGAAGCGTTCTATGCCCACCGATCCCTGCCCCAACGGGCGCTCCGTGCCGAGCGCCCCAGGCCGGTCCCGCGGCGGCCAGTCACCGTCCTTGCAGTGCACCGAGATCACCAGCGGCCCAAGCAAGTCCAGGGCCTCGATCGGATCGCCCGTGCCGTAGAGGATCATGTTGGCGGGATCGAAGTTGATACGGATGTTGGGCCGCGCCACGTCCTCGATGAAGCGTAGCAGCACGCGCGCGGGCTCCTGCCCGGTTTCCAAAGCGAAGGTCTGGCTGTGGCGGGCGGCGTAATCCGCTACGCGCCGCACCATCTCGCGCACGGCTTTATAGTCCGGACTGGCGGCGTCTTCAGGCACAAAACCTATGTGGCAGGCAATGGAGGGAGCGGCCACGGCGGCCGCAAAGTCGCTAATGGCGTACGTTCGCGCTTCACGCTCGGCCCGCGTTGCGGGCGGAATGAAGCCCACCGTGCGTTGGACCGTGGCAATGTCCGCGTAGCTTTCGCCCTCATAAGCGGCAAACACCGTCACCAGCGTGAACTGCTCGGCCTCCAGCGCCTGTTTCCAAGCGCTGATCGTGGCGGCGTCCAGGCTGAGCTGTCCCGGCACGCCCAGTTGGCCGCAGCGCACTCCAAGAGACTTGACTTCCCGCAAGGTTTCGACCGGGTCGCGCCCGGCCCAAAACATCACGCCGATTTCCATGTCTGCTAAAGGTTGCATGGGATCCTTTCTCCGTTTCGCGCGCGAGCTTCCAGCATGCGAAGCGCGAGCTTGACTGCCGCTGCGGACTCCTCCGGCGGGCAGAAGTCCGGCCAGCAGTTGCGGCTCGCGCAGTCCACGAAATACTCTATCTCGGCCTGATACCAGTCCTCCGGTCCGCTCGCATCCAGCGGCTCAGCTTCGCCGTCGGCGCGGTAAAGCGTCAGAGGCCGCCCTTCCGAGTTGTACTCTACGGTTCCTTCGTCCCCCACCACGGTGAATTCCATCGAAAACGGGAAGGATTTGGGATGGTGCCAGCCGCCGGAGATCACCACCGACATGCGATCGCCGTAGTGGAACGTGGCAGTGATCCAGTCAATGCCGCGCGGCAGGTCTTCGTAACCCACCGCTGAAACGGCCCCGGGCGGGCCGAAGGCCTGAAGCATGAAATCCACGTCGTGAATCAGCAGATCGAAGACCCCGCCGCCGCTGGCGGCCTTGTTGTTCAGCCAGCCGCCCCAGGTGGGCGCCGCACAACGCCGGCGAAAGATAGCCGAGCGAATGGCGCCCAGGCTGCCGGATTTCACCCGCTCCGCGGTAACGCGGTATGCGGGAATGAAGCGCAGCACCTGAGCCACCATAAGCACCCTGCCCGCTCGGCGCGCGGCGGCGATCATCCGCTCGCATTCCTCGCCGCTCAGCGCCATCGGCTTTTCGACCAGCACATGCTTGCCGGCCTCCAGGGCTGCAATCGCCACCGGCGCGTGCAGGTTGGTGGGCAGGCACAGGTCCACGGCTTCGGTCTCGAAGTCCCGCAGGGCCTGGTAGGCGTCGCTGTACTTGCGAAGGGCGGAAAAGTCCATGTGCTCACCCGGGCCGCCTATGTTGCCTTGAACCTCGCTCAAGTCGCCGGTGAGCCGCTGCGGAATGTCGCAGGCCACTGCCACCAGCTTGGCCTGCGGAATCTTCTGGATGGCCTTCAAGTGGGTGCTGCCCATGAAGCCCAACCCGTAGACGGCGATTTTCATACGCACAATTATAGGTTGCGCCGAGCCGGCGCGGGAAGCGCCGCGCAGCGCGATAGACTGTATCGGGAGCCGGACATCATGCATTCAGTTCGATTCAGCGCAATGCTGCTCGCCGCGGCGTTGGCGGCCCCTGGCGCCGCTTACGGCCAGGCGCCCGCCGCACACATCAAGATTGACACCGACCGTGTCATCGGCGAGGTGCACCCGCACCTGTTCGGGAACTTCGCCGAACACCTGGGGCGGTGCATTTACGGGGGCATCTTCGAGGAGGGCAGTCCGCTGGCGGACGAGGAAGGGTATCGGAAAGACGTCATGCAGGCCGTGCGTGGGTTGGGCGTGACGATCCTGCGCTGGCCCGGGGGTAACTTCGCTTCCGGTTACAACTGGAAGGACGGCATCGGGCCGCGCCAATTGCGTCCGGTGCGGCCGGATCACGCCTGGGGCGATCTGGAACCCAACCGCTTCGGCACCGACGAGTTTCTCAAGTACTGTGAGCGGCTGGGCATCGAGCCCTATATCTGCATCAACGCCGGGCTGGGCACGATCGAGGACGCCCGCCAGTGGGTTGAGTACTGCAACGAGTCTCGCGACACCTATTGGGCCCGCCAGCGTCGCAAGAACGGGCGCGACCGCCCCTGGGGCGTCAAGTACTGGGGACTGGGTAACGAGATAGACGGTCCCTGGCAGCTCGGCCACAAGAACGCCGAGGATTACGCGAAATTCGCGCTCGAGGCAGCCAAGGCGATGCGGCGTGCGGACCCTTCCATTCGGCTGATCGCCTCCGGCTCCTCCAACTTCGGTCGCGGCGCGGACTGGATCGGATGGAACCGCACCGTACTCCAGCAGCTCCGCGCCGAAATTGATTACATCTCCTTGCACACCTACATCGGCAACCGGGAAAACAACTTCGAGAGATTCCTGGCCGCCTCGCGCGATATTGACGAGCGCATCGAGGTGGTGGAGGGCTTGATACGCGCGGCGCGCAGCGGCCTGCCCGGCGCTCGAGCGATCTACATCGCCTTTGATGAGTGGAATGTCTGGTACCGCATGACAGGTCGCTCGGAGTTCGAAATCGGCCGAACGCGCCTGGAGGAAATATATAACTTCGAGGACGCCCTGGCGATGGGCATGTTCCTCAACTCCTTCATACGCCACGCGCACATCGTCAAAATGGCGAACCTGGCGCAGCTCGTGAACGTAATCGCGCCGATTTTCACCAATTCCAGTGGTCTGTTTTTGCAGACGATATACTTTCCCCTGGCAGAGTACGCCAAGCAGCGAGGCAATCTGGCGCTCGATGTGTTGGTGAAGTCCCCGGAATACAAGCCGGATACCGGACGGCCGCTAGGCTACCTCGACGTTTCGGCGACCTATAACCCAAAGGCGGGACAGATATTCCTGAATGTGCTGAATCGCAGCGAGAAGCTGGATATCGCCGCCCGCATCTCAAACGTCGAAGGCCGGCTGGCGGGCGCCGTGCGGGTTTGGGAGTTGTATCACCCGGATCTGAAGGCCAGCCACAGTTTCGGGGCCGACGACAAGGTCCGTCCGGTAATCAGGACCGTGCAGGTCGCGCTGAGCGGCAACGGTTTCATGTACACTTTCCCGAGGCACTCGTTGACGATTTTGGGATTGAACGTCCAATAAGCGAAAGCCCGCCGCCGGGGAACCACAGGACCCGGCGGCGGGCGGAATGGGCTCGCGCCCGACGGGAAAGCGCGGAATTCCGGCTCAGAAATCCACTCGACTTACCAACTGAACCACGCGATTGCCGCTAATGGAGGTGATCTGGCCGAACAAAGCGTTATTCACCGCCGTATTCGGCGCGCCGAGCGTGGAGCGGTTAAAGGCGTTGAGCGCCTCGGCGCGCAGCAGCCAGCGGACGCGCTCGCGGAACGTGAAGCTCTTCTGCAAGGTGAGGTCTTCGTTGATCGTTCCGATGCGCCTGGCCTGCGCGTAACGGGGAGCCGAGGTGCCCAGGGTGAGGGGCGGTGGATCCGAAAAGAGCGATTTATTGAGATAGGTGTTCTCGGGCGCCCTACTGTCGGCAAGATTAAACTTTGATTTGTCGAAATTGGGGTTTTTCAAGTTCCCGGGAGCGATGTTCGGGCGATTGGTAGCTCCGTTCCATCCGCCCGACAGGGGGAAGGTAGCCGAGAAGCCGAGCGGCGTGCCGCTGAAGTAATTGAGTATGCCGGCGACTTCCCAGCCGGAAATTATCGCGCTCAGCCAGCGCGGGCCGGCGGACCAGAGACGCTTTCCTCGGCCGAGAGGGAGTTCATAGCTGAAATAGACCTTGAGCGCGTGCGGTTGATCGTTGGCGGCCACAGCTTTCTCGAGGCTGAGATTGTAGTAATCCAGAATCGCCGAGCTGTTGTCCCCGATCATCGAGGAACTGGTGTTGGAGATATTCTTCGACCACACATAGTTGGCGAAAACCGCCAGACCCTCGGCGAACTGGCGATTGACCAGCACTTGCAGGCCGTGGTAGGTGGAGAAGCCCAGGGGGGAAGCATACACGGAAACTGTGCTCAGGCCGTAGAGTTGCGGGTAGGGCCGCAGGGCGCTGGCCACGGTCCCGGAGAAGCCCGGATAAGGGTATGCAATGCCGTAGGCCGCTGCGTCCGCCGCGCTGGTCACTGATCGGGTCAGCTTGGAGCCGTAAGTCGAGAGTACGGAGGCGGGCAGTTGGTTCAGGCGGTCTATTTCGCCGTTGCGCAGCCGCGTGCCCTTGTTGCCCAGATAGCCGACGTCCAGCGTGAATTTGGCGGGCAGTTGCCGTTGCAAATTGAAGTTCCATTGCTGGATATACGGCGAGAGGCCGTAGCGCGGGTGGACCATTCCTGCCCCGTTGGCGTTGCCGTAAGAGCGGTCGAAGGAGGCCGGCACGTAGTAACCCGAAGGCAGGCCGTTATCCCAGTTGAAGATCGGCTTCCAGGGCGTACTGCTGGCCGGGTTGTAGGCATACGTGCCGCCCCAGGCGACCGTGGTGAGCTTGCCGAGGGGCGTGGAGCCGTAATGGTTAGGCAAATCGCCCTCATACATGATGGCGTAGGCGCCGCGTACGGACCAGGTATCGCGAATGCGGTAGGCGAAGCCGAACCGCGGGCCGAAATCCTTCCAATCTTTGGTGCCAAAGTAGTTCCGGCCCGTACACTCGGGGCAGTTGCCCGCAAACGTATAAGCCCCCAACAATCCGCTGGCAGGATCTCTGACCGTAGGATCCCAACTGGAGATTCGGTCGGCGGCCTCGCGGAACGGCGGCTGATACTCCCAGCGCAGGCCGAGCTGGAGCGTAAGGCGGCTGTTGACTTTGAAATCATCCTGCACGAACAGCGCATAATAGCGCCGCCGCTCGCCCAAGCCGTAGGGTTCGTTCATCGTGACCGATTGCACCAAGCCCAGCAGATAGCTGGCGAACGAGTAACCGGTGCGCGTGCCGGCGAAGACCTCGCCCGGGATGGAAGTGGCAAGCGGCGAGAAGTTGAAGCGCACGTCCTGGCTCGGCCGCGTGTTCTCGGCGTTGCCTCGCAAGTCCACGCCCACCTTGATGAAGTGGCGGCCGGTGGCGAAGCTAACGGTGTCACGCAATCCGTATCCCATGTACACTTCGAACATCTTCTCCGGGTAACCCGGTGCGCGGAGTGAGACGTACGGGCCGCTTCCCCATTCGATCCGCGGGTATCCGTCGGTGTGCACGCCCGTAATGCCGAGGGCGGCGGCGCCGTCGGTCTTGTACCAGTAGCTGTGCAGGGGGTTGGCCATGCGGTTGTAGGAAAGGTTTACGTGATTGAGCACGTGCGGCGTAATGGTGGAGTCGTAGGACACCCGCGCCAGTTGGGACTTGATGCGCTGCATGCGGGAGCGCGAAAGTACTCCTCCGTGTGGCTCGGTAAAGCTCCACATGCCGCCGGAGACGATTAGTTCCCGCGGCCTCAGCGTGTAGCTGTAAACGGCCGAGAGCTTGTGGCGGTCGCTTATGTTTTGGTCCACCTTTACGGAGGGCATATGCTGTTCAACCACCGGAAAGCTGGAATCGTAACCGTAGGCGTTGTTTTGCAGGGGAATTTGCCCGGAAGTGTCGCGAACGGTGGGCAGATAGTATTTCGTGGCGATGGCGTTTACGTTCTGCGCCACCTTGCTGAACCGCGAAACGGGAATCTTGTTGCCCGGAAACATTTCCCCGATCCAGCGGCCGTCAGGAAGCTGGCGGAAGGTCAGCGGGTCATAGATCGCTCCCTGTAAAACGTCGCGGCCCAGGGCGTCTTTCAGGCCCGTGGATCGCCCTAGCAGCCGGCTGAAGTCGCCTTGGTAAAATTCCGGTATCGGATAGGTCAGGGAAGGCGAGCTCTGGTTGTAATTGTGACGGCTGTAACGTTCCCAGGTGACATAGAAGAACGTCTTGTTTTTGCCGTTGTAGAGTTTCGGCAGATAGACGGGCCCGCCGAAGCTGGCGGCATAAGTTGACTTTCGGTTGAACGCTTTCTTGAGTCCGCGGGAATTGTTGACGAATGTGTTGGCGTCCAGGGCCTCGTTGGTGATGCCCGCGTAAGCCGACCCGTGGATGTCGTTTGTGCCCGATTTCATCGTGTAGTTGATTACACCCCCTTGCGTTCGCCCGAACTCGGCGGAAACCCCGGAGGTGTGCACCTTTACTTCCTGAAGGGCCTCCATAGAGACGGAGTTCTCCGTATAGGCGCCGGCCAGATAAGTGGTTACCGATGCGCCTTCCAACAGAGTCTCTTTAGTGAAGGCGCCGGTGCCGTTGATACGGGTGCGCCAGCCGTCGCCCTGCATGCCGGGCATGATCTTGGGCAGCAGCTCGTCCGGCACGCGAGCCGTGTCCGAGGGAGCGACATAGGGGATCGACAGGAGATCTCGACCCGGCATGGTGGTAGCCACTTCGGGCGTCTCGGTCTGGATGCGCGGCACCTCGGCGGTTACGGAAACCGACTCAGTGGCCATGCCCACTTCCATCACCACGTCCACTCGCAGGACCTGCGTGGGCTCCAACTGGATGCCGGTTCTAACCAGCCGCTTGAATCCGTCGGCCTCGAAGCTGATGGTATAAGATCCGGGCGGGAGGTTGGGCATGTAGTACTGCCCGCTTCCAGTGGTGCCCGTCCGATAAGTCGCCTGGGTGGCGGTGTTAACGATTTCGATCCTGGCTCCCGGGATGACCGCCCCTGACGCGTCACTGACTTGGCCGGTTAGCGTGCCGCGGTTAAGCTGGCCCAGGCCGCAGGTCGCCAGTACCGCTGCTGCGGCGACAATTCTCATCACTCTGCCGTTCATAGACCCTCCTGGCTTCGAAACCCCCGGCTGTTGCCGGGCACACGCCGGCTCCAGCCGTAACTGTTATAACGCGCGAGAAGGGCGAAATCGGACATCTGGCGCGGACCGGGCCGCGGGAACCGGGCCGGCCCGCGATTCAAAGGAGGGTGCGAGCTTGAGGGAAGCGGTGGCGCCCGCCGAAACCCGCTCCGGCGCAAGCCTCCTGCTCAGCCTGGTGGGGAGCGTGTCGGAGGCCCGATCGGGAGCTATAGAAGCGGGTAAGAGCTTAACCGTTCTGTAGCTTCACAAGACGCTACAGGCGGAGGCGCCGGCTGTGCCGGCATGCAGAGCCGGCGCCACGTGCCGAGAATCCGTTAGCTCCGCCGGCTGCGCCGCAGCAATCCAACCGCCGCCGCGCCGAGCGCCAGCAGGCTCCAAGTGCCGGGCTCCGGAACAGTCGCGGGCGCGTAGCGAATAGCTCCAACCCCAAAACCCCCGGGGTCGCCGCACTCCAGTTGCACGTGCTGGATGGAGTCTGCCGTAGCTGCAAAGAGGCGTGCGCCGGCGTGGCCGTTTACATCGCGCGTAATTGTGCCCAGCAGGCTCATGGATCCGTCGTAAAAGCGCGCTGTAATCGTGTAAACCTGAAACGCATTTGGTTCGGCCTCCAAGCCAAAGGTCATCACCGGAGCAGAGAGCGTCAGCAGCAATGCTGACCGGGTGTAGAAGAGCGGCAAGGGCTCGGATTGGCTCTGCCTCTGCGATTCCGGCGCCACACTCCAAGTGGCCCAAGTCCCGGGAGTAGTGTACTTGGTTACGCCTGGGCTGAAGCTGACCGTCAGAAAACCGTCCGAAACAGACGTGACATTGGAGTAGTTCGGTATGCTGCTCGCATCTATATAGGTAGTTGCCGCCAAATAATCTGCGGTCGGTTGACTGATCGCGGTAAAGGGACCCGCGAAAGCCAACGTTCCGCACAGTAGTGTAAGCAATACTGCCGTCACTCGATTCTTCATTGGTGCCTCGTAATTTGTGTTTTGGGTTGTCTGCTTTGAGTTTCGGAAAAGTGCATTATCAAGTTTTTTGCCTGTTCTGTCAAGAGCCGCGGCTCTTACTGTAAATCAGTTGAAGTACTAGGACTCCTATAACTAGCTTGTGGAGCCGGGCTGAAGGTCCACCGCCACCGCGGCTGGCGGTTACAACTCTAAGGAACAAGGATGCGGCGATCACCCAGGCCGTGCGGAGGAGTCAGTGAAGGTCCCGAAGGTGTGCACGGGGGGCATGCGGCGTCCTCAGTTCTGCAACCGCAGCGGATGCCGCTCGGGCCAAAGCCCCGGCGTGTTGTCCGAGCCTGTGCGCCTCGCCGGCGGCAGCGGCGATGTCCTCGGCAGACGACCTGCCGCTCGCGATTCGTTCGCCCGGGAACCGGCGTAATTCCGCCGTCAGTTTGAGAAGCTCACTCCTCCAGGCAGAGGTTTGACTTGGCTCTTGCTTGTCGCCGGGCGGCTCCGGCGCGTGCGGACTTCGGTCCGCCTCCAGAAGCTGGCGCAAGCGATCAGCGTTGCGCTCGACGGCGGTCAAGTGCTCCTTGATCATGCGGGTCCATAAATCCGCGAGGACCTGATCCAGACCTGCCAGATCCTTCTCAGGAACATCGTTGACCAGCGCCTCGATTGCCCTCCCGTCCGCCCGTAGGGTCTCCAGCAGGGAAACTGCGCTCAGCTCGAGCGCCTCTCGTTCCGCTTCACTGGGCGCACTCCTCAAGCCCCCGCTCAACCAGGCCGGGATGTCGGCGGCGTGGGTGCCGTGCTCCGGCGCGAGCCGGGTGCAAAGGCCTTGCTGGTGAGCTGCAAATAAGGCCCTTACCACTTCATGCGCCCTACGCGGCTCCGGGATTGCCTCATGAATGCGTAGGGCCTCAAGCGGCGCCTCGGCCGCGGGCGCCGGCTTTATAGCCCGCGCTTCCCGCGCCGGCCGTTCCGGCCCGTGAAAAAAGCCCGCCGGCAGGGAACCGTAGTTCAGCACTTCAAATTCCAGGCGGGCGATCTGGTAACGCACGGCTCCGTCGGGCCCTTGGACTTCCAAGCGATGCTCCGCCGGATACCAACCCTTGGCTCGAACGACGTATTGCGAGCGGCTGACCATGCCGAGCCGCTCGCCGCCCGCAAGATGCGCGCTAAGGACGTAAACCTCTTCGCCGCCGGCCATTGCCTCGCGCCTGACCTCGACGGAGGAAGGACGAACCTGTCTGAGCCAGGCTGCGTAACCAGAAGGTGCAAGCGGTCGCAGGGCGTCCAAGCCGTTCCGTTCAAGGACACGATGCAGCTCGCAGGTTAGTGGCTCCCTCGACGCTGCACCGCTAGGTTCCGCAGCCGCAGCCGTTCCAGTCGCCTCCTGGACCCGCTGTTTGACTTCTCGCCTGGCCGGCCCGGTCCAGACTTCCCAGTACTCGGCGGCTTCGCGTCCGCCGGCGCTCGTCGTCCTTGTGATCCGGAAACGCTCGTGGATAACCGGCTGGTCAGCTTGTCGCAAGCGCTCCTGCTCTGTCAGGCTGGCACGCTCGAGAATTACGTCCGCGGAAATCTGGCGCGGCGTGCCTAGACGGATCAAAGCCAGCAACGCCAGAGCGGCCGCCAGACCGGCGGCTGCCCGCCGTTTCCAGCAGTTATGGACTTCCTCACCCGAAGGGCGCTCCTCCGCCGCCCGCAAGCGCTCCAGCAGGGAACCCCAGGCGGTCTCTACATCCGGGAATGCCGGCGCCGGATGCTCTCGCACAGCCCTGACATAGGTCTCGATGTCGCGATGCAGATCCTCCAGGCGGACGCGCAGTTCCCAAGAGCGTGCCAGTTCCTGCTCCAGTCGCCTGCGGCGCCTGCCGGCCAAGCGGCCGTCCACGTAAGCAAGCAGTTCCTCGTCACTTGGCGTCGGCATCTTTAATCTCCACAGGCTCGCGCCGCTGGAGTCTTTCGTAGGCTAGCCTGAACTTCCTCAAGGCCCGGGTCAGAGTGGGACCCACGGAGTCCGGGTTTCCGTTGATCGCCACTGCGATTTGCTCATAGCTCAATCCGGAGGCTCTCAGCTCCAGGCAGAACCTTTGCCGCTGGCTCAGCTCTTCCAGGGCTTCTCTCACCAGGCACCTTCTTTCCTCCTGCAAGAGCCTCTCCTCCGGCGTGAGGGGAAAGCGAATCACCCGGGCGGAGCTTACCTGTTGTGCATACCGTTCCCTGACCGCCCGCTTGCGCAAAAAATCTATCGCGAGGTTGTGGGCCAAGCGGTATAAGTAGCCGGCATTAGCGGTCCTATTGCCGCCTGCGGGTCCTGAGGACAATAAGCGCAAGAAGGCCTCTTGGACCAGCTCGGTTGTGTCGCCGACGTCGCCCACCATGCGGTAGATCCAGCGGCACAGCGGCAAGTAGTGCTGCCGGAAAAGCCTCTCAAGCCACACGGTGTCGCACTGATCCATGCCCGTCGAGCTTCTCAATCCCGTCAGAATACTATAACGTTCCAGGTCGGGGTCTCAGGTCATTGCGCTGCGGCCGGCTTCGACGGCGAGGGAGGGGATGAACGTGTAGCTGCGTGCGGCTAGTCGCCGTGCCGAGCCGGTATATGATGGTGTCTAGCGGCCTGCGCCCGCTCAGGTACCGCCGTTGCCTGCCAGGCTCAAACGACTGTTCCGGCGTCCCGACTTTCGCGCGCATCCCGTGCGGGCGGTGGCGCGCCGGATCGTCTGGCGCCTGCGCTGGGCTCTTGTACGGCGGCCGTGGTGCATTCGTTCGGCGGCCGGCTTCCGCCTCTGGATACCCAGAAGCGGCTCGGGCGCCTTGATTTACTACCAGGGACTTTCTGAACCGGAAACGGCGCGGTTTCTGGCGCGGGTGCTTCAGCCGGGAATGATCTTTTTGGACGTGGGGGCGCACTTCGGCGAATACACGGTGATGGCGGCACGCTGGGTGGGCAGTTCCGGCCGGGTCCACGCCTTCGAGCCCCAGCCCAGCACCTTCGCCTTACTGGAAAGCAACGTGGCGGCCAACGGCTTGGAGAACGTGAGGCTCAACTGCTGCGCGGTGGCCGACTGCGATGGGGAGGCCACGTTTTGGGAGCGCACTGAGCCGGCCTCATCCTCGCTGTCTTCCGGCGGACCTCGGGATTACGCGGTGCGGCGCGCCTACCGTGTTCCGGTACGCACTCTGGACAGCTACTGCGGGCAACACGGGTTACTCCCGGACTTGATTAAGGTGGATGTGGAGGGGGCTGAGCGTCTGGTGCTGCTGGGCGCGCGCGAATTGTGTTCCCTGCCGCCAGGCCAGGCTCCGCTGTGGCTGCTGGAGCATTCCCCTTCGGCTTGCGCTCGCTTCGGCGACCGTCTGGAGAGGCTGGCGCAGACGCTGGCGGGCTTCGGCTACTCCTGCTTCGCCTTGAGCGCGGCGGGCGAGCCCCAGCCCATGGCAGGCCTGCCGCCTGCCGAGGTCCCGACTCAAAACCTGGTGGCCAGCAAGCGGAGGCTGACATGATGGCGGCCGGCTTGGAGCGACGCGTCCAAGAGGCCGCCGAGCTCAGCAGACGCTGGGTGTGGCAGGGCGCGCTGAGCATACTGGACCAGGGTCTGGTTTCAGGGGCAAACTTCCTGATGGTCATGTTGTTCGCCCGCTGGCTGGCGCCGCGCGATTACGGCGCGGTCGCTATCGGTCTCTCGCTGTTCTTGCTTCTGGCCAACTTTCATCACGCACTGCTGTTGGAGCCGATGAGCGTGCTAGGGCCGCGCCGCTGGCAGTCGCGCATGGGGGATTACTTCGTCGCGATTTTGGCGGCGCATGCCGGCGCGATGGTTTGCCTGACTGCGGTGCTGGTTTTTGCGGGCGGCATCTTCTGGGCCGAGGGTTCGCGGCTGGCCCCCGCGCTGCTGGGACTGAGCATCAGCACGCCGGCGGTGCTCAGCTTCTGGATCCTGCGCCGGATCTGCTACGTCCGCGCCGATCCAGCAGCGGCCTTGCGGGGCGGGGCGAGCTTTTTTCTCAGCGCGTTGCTTGGGGTTGCGGTGGTGCGCAGCCTTCGGTGGGAAAGCCCCGCGGCGCTGTTCGTCGTGACAGGCGGCGCCGCGCTATCAGCCGGCATCGCTCTGGTGCCGGTGCTGCGCAGGCTTACCGGTGCGGGCGCTCCTGTGCGGGCGATGCTCGGGGAGGCCCTACCCGCCCACTGGCGCTACGGTCGCTGGATGGTGGGCGTTTCGCTGACCTACTGGCTGGCTAACTCCGCCTTTGCCGTTTTGCTGGGCCTGAGCGCCGGAATGGCGGCTTCGGCCGGGTTGCGCGCCATCGAGAACCTGGCCACTCCCGTACTCCAGGCCACCGGTGCATTAAGCCTGTTGTGGTTGCCTTGGATCTCCGGTCAAACAGAGGTCCGGGGAATGGGTTACTTGAGGAGCTTCCAATGGAAGGCCATGCTGGCGGCGCTGCTGATCACCGGAGCCTATCTGGGCGGCGTGCTTGTGTTCCGCGGGCCGATTATGAAGTTTCTGTACGGTCCCGGCGCTTATGCCTCGCTGTCTGGGCTGGTGCCCGTAGTGATCCTTTCTACGCTGGTCCGCGGCGTCTCCGAGCTGAGCGTATCCACGGCGTTGAAGGCGGCTGCGCGTCCCCAGGCGCACTTCGCGGCCTCGTTGCTGTCCGCTGTATTCGTGTTGACCGGCGGTTGGGTATTGGTCAGTCGGTGGCAGGTGGCCGGCGCCGCCGCGGCAATGCTGGCCAGCACGGTGCTTCAGGCCGCGGTACTGGCCGCCTGTTTCGTGCACTTGACCGGCCGGGGGGAGCGCGGTCGCCAAGGCCGCCCGGACTGAGATGGACGTAGTATTCGCGAGAGTATTGCTGGTCGTGCTGGCCCCGGTGGTAGTGGCTGCTCCCCCGCGATGGGCGGTGCTGGCCTGGCTGGTAATGACAAACCTGGACGCTACAGGCTCCGGGCAGGCCTCAAACCTTCAGGTGGGTTGGCTGAACGCCGTCAAGGCGGTGGCCTTGCCCGCCTGGCTGAGCGTTCGGCTGCACCGGTATCGCGGCGACTTGCATTCGGCGCCGGGCGCGCGTGCGTGGCTGGCCCTGGCGGCCTACGCAGCCCTGTCAGCTGTTTGGAGTGATTTTCCGCTGGCCGGCGGCAAACTGGCCGCAGGCATGTTGGCCATCTTGCTGGCGGCGGCGGCCCTTGACAAGGCGGCGCGGGCGGGCCTGCTGGACGACCGCGTGGTGCTTTACTGGCTGGCGATCTCGCTCGGGCTGGCTGTCTTTCAAACAGTGTTCTTCGCGGACGGTTCCTTTGGCTTTGCCGGACGCGGTATGCCGCAAAGGCTCACCAGCTTCGTGGCCGCGCAGCAGTATGCCGCTTTGCTGGTGGCCTTCATCGCCTGGGTGCTTTGGACTCCCCGACTCAGTACGCGCTGGCGCACCGGGCTGTTGCTGGCGCTGCTGGCGGCGCTTGCGGCCAACGGCAGCCGGACGTGGTCTGCCGGGGCCTTGGCCGCGCTGCTGGTGCACGCCCTGGTGACCCGCAGCTATCTAAGGGGGCTTATCCGAGTGGCTGCGGCCCTGATCGTCCTGGCCAGCGTACCTGCAATCCGTCGTGGGTTCGTCAAACAACCGGCGGGCGAACCGGCGAACAGGCTCACAGCGACGGCCTCCGCTTTCCTTAGCGGACAGGACCGCGCCGACGGTATGGGTCTGGGCACGATGCGTTTCCGCTTGAGGATGTACAGCGGGACCCTGAAGGCATTGCGGGCGGGCACTCCCCGGCAGTGGATCTTCGGCCACGGCGCAGCCGCAGGAGGGCGCTTGGCTGTGATGATGTTCCCCTACGCTTACCGTCCCGATTCGCTGGACCCTAACCGGGTGATACACAACGAGTGGCTGCGCGTGGCATATGAATGGGGCGCTCTGGGGATGATGGCGTGGTTGGCGACCCTTGTATCGCTAGGGGTCCTGGCTTGGAGGCGTCGCCACAGCCCGGCCGGCGGCGCGTTGCTGGCTTACATGCCCGCGTTGCTGCTGGGGCTGAGCGCGGAAAACGTCATTGACGGGGCAGGCAATGCGGTTACCGCGGGCCTTGTGGTCCTGGTTGCGCTGGCCTTCGAGACGGCAGAGGCGCAAGGGTCCTCAACGTGACGGTCCTCACGGTTCACAATTGCTACCAAACGCCCGGAGGCGAGGATTGGGTCTATCGCAGCGAGTCGGCGTTGCTTGAGGAGCGGGGCCATCGGGTGATCCGCTTTACCGATGACAATGCACGCATAGCGTCGCTGGGGCGCGTGCGAGCGGCCGTGATGAGCCTGTGGAACCCCGGCGCCGCCCGCGCCGTGCGGCGAATCATCCTCCAAGAGCGGGTTCAGGTGGCGCACTTTCACAACACGTTCCCCTTGCTGTCGGCCTCCGTAATCAGGGCGGCGCGACAGTGCGGAGCGGCTGTGGTGCAAACGCTGCACAACTTCAGATCGGTGTGTCCGAACGGGCTGCTGTTTCGGGCGGGCGCACCGTGCCGGCGGTGCCTGGGCCGCCGGTTTCCATGGCCCGGCCTGCTGTACGCCTGCTACCGATCAAGTCGCGCGGCCACGGCTTTGGCAGCGGCCTCGGTCCTCACCCGAAGGCTGACGGGAACATGGCATGATGGAGTTGACGCCTATATAGTGCTCTCTGAGTTTGCCCGTTCCTTGCTGCTGGCGGCCGGAGCGCCGGAGCGGAAGCTGAACGTGAAGCCCAACTTCGTCCATCCGGATCCGGGCCCGGGCGACGGGGCGGGCGGCTACGTGCTCTTCCTGGGAAGGCTCTCAGAGGAAAAAGGCATTCGGATCCTGGTGGAAGCTTGGAAAATGCTGAAGCCCGCGGCGAGGCTGATGATCGTCGGAGATGGACCGCTGGCAGGCTGGGTGGAGCGCCAGGCCGACGGCGCCGGTATCCATTGGTGCGGTCCGTTGTCCCACGATGCGGCACTGGCGGCATTGCGGGGCGCAGCCCTGCTGGCGGCGCCTTCGCTTTGCTACGAGGGCAGCCCGCTGGCGGTGCTGGAATCCTTCGCCACCGGGACGCCGGTAGCCGCCAGTGCGATCGGGAGCCTGGCGGAGCTGGTTCGTCCCGGCCTGACAGGGTGGCTGGCGCCGCCCGGCAACGCCGAAGCTTGGGCGGTGTTGCTAGATCAGGCCCTTTCCCAAACGAAGCTATTGCGGGGAATGCGGGAGCACGCGCGGCAGCAATATCTGGAGCGCTACAGCGCCGGAGTGAACTACCAGATGCTGCTCGGCATCTACCGTCGGGCGGTGGAGCGTGTCTGAAGTCGCCGGACGCATCCTCCTCATCGAGAACTGCGACTTTCGGGGAGCGCCGCCCGGAGGGCAATTGACCTTTGCCCGCCATCTGATACGTGCTTTCGGCGACCGGCTGGCGCTGGTTGGAGCAGCTAGCAACGGCGATCCGATAGGGAAGTGGCTGGAGGGTGAGTTTGAAGGTCGCAGAGTCCCTTTCCTGGCGGTAGGGCGCCTCCATCAGGCTTCCGGGCGCCCGTTGGTGCCGGCGCGCTTGCGCTTCTGGCTGGCTTTGCGGCGGCATCGCTTCCGCATCCTGGCCTTGGGCGCGCGGCATGCCATCGCTCTGGCGCCGGAGACAATGATGGCGGTGCGCGACTGGGGTCTGGAAGTCTGCTACCACTTCTCCGGGGTGGAGAACCCGCTGTCGAACTCGCGCTACGCTTGGGCTCGCCCGCTAGCGCGCTGGTTTGATGCCGCACATCTGGAAAGCGCGCGAAAGGCGGCTTTGCTTTTGGCTCATGCCGGCGAGGAGGCCATTGACGCACTGGCGGCACGCAGCGGTGGGCGGCTGCGGCGCGAGCAACTGCGATTCTTCCCCACTTGCGTGGACACCGGCATCTTCCGGCCGCGCCCGAAATTGGAAGCCCGTCAGGAGTTGGGGTTGCCGCATGGCGAGCCAGTCTTCGTAGCTTTGGGGCGCATCAGTCGTGTGAAGGGTTGGGATCTGCTGGTGGAAGCCTTGGCGGAATTCCGCCAGAGGCACGGTCGTGGCGTGCTGTTCTTCGTAGGCGACGGCGAAGACAGGCCGGGGTTAGAGGCCAGGGCGGCTGAGCTCGACCTGGACGGCGCAGTGCGCGTCGTCGGCTTTCAGCCTCGCGAAGCGGTGGCGCAATGGCTCAATGCCGCCGACGCAGCGGTTTTCGGCTCGCGGACGGAAGGTTGGTCTAACGCCATGCTGGAGGCGCTGGCCTCCGGCAAACCTGTGGTCACGACCGCGGTAAGCGGCGCTCGCCAGATGATACGCGACGGCGTGAACGGGATTGTGCTCCAGTCTCGCGACCCCGCCGCTTTCGCAGGCGCTATGGAAGCCGCCCTTCACCTGTCCGGAGTTGAAGAAGCCTGTGCGGCAGCGGCCGGTCGCTACAGTTTGCAGCGGATGGCGGACGCTTTTCAGGCGGCTTGGCCGGCGTTGCGTGAGTCCGCAGCCCCGGCCTACCCGCCCGCCGGCCATATCCTGGGGGTGCGCGTACAGGCGCTCGGGGCGAGGCAGTTAATACGCAATATTGTGGAGTGGGCGAAGTGCGGGCAGTCGCGGTCAGTCTGCCTGGCGACTGTGTACAGCCTCATGCTGGCCCAGGATCAGGATGCCTACCGCCGGGCGTTGGCTGAAGCGGACGCGGTCGTGCCGGACGGCATGCCGCTGGTCTGGTGTCTGCGCCGGTTGGGGATCAGCGGAGCCACACGCGTGGCGGGGCCGGATCTGGCGCCGCGGCTTCTCAAGGAAGCCGAGCGGGAAGGCTTGCCGGTGGGTTTTTACGGGGGACGCCCGGAAGTGCTGGAAGCCGTGGTTGCCCGTGTGCGCGCCCGGTTCCCGCGCCTGCCAGTAGTGTACGCGTGGCCTCCGCCCTTCCGGCCTCTCAGCGAGAGCGAAGATCGTGAGGTGGTCCGGCAGATCCGGGACTCGGGCGCGCGGATCCTGCTGGTCGGCCTGGGCACTCCGAAACAGGATCTTTGGGTGGCAGCTCACCGCGGCCGCATCCCAGCGGTGATGTTGGGGGTAGGACAGGTCTTCGACCTGCTGGCGGGCAGGCGGAGGCGGGCACCGCGCTGGATGCAGCGTCACGGGCTGGAATGGCTGTTCCGGCTGCTATCAGAGCCCAGGCGGCTTTGGAGGCGATACCTGCTGCACAACCCGCGTTTCCTGTGGCTGTTCTTTTTGGACTGGCTGGGGCTAAGGTCTGCCGCGTGCGGCCCCGGTTCATCGGGATCAGGCGGTTAGGCAACCGGTTTTCAAAGGGTCCACTGCGATTGGCGCCGGCCGTCTTCGCTCGGCGGGCGCCAGGGCGCTCGCCGGGGCTTGGCCCCCATGACCCCCGGTCAACAGCCGGGTGGAACTGCCCGAGTTCTTCAAAAAAACTTAACTAATCCCTGGGCTCGGCCACTATTTTTCTGGTAAACTTTATGCCGTGTTGGGCCTGTCCCTGGGAGACTGACTCGACCGACACGGAGGTTAAATGGCCAAGGAGAGCATTCACAAGAAACTGGAAAGGGTGCGTCCGCCGCGCGTGCACGTTACCTACGACGTAGAGGTGGGTGACGCCATCGAGATGAAAGAGCTGCCGTTTGTGCTGGGCGTGATGGCTGATCTGACCGGCCAGCCCGAACAGCCGCTGCCCCGGCTTCGGGATCGCAGGTTCGTGGAGGTGACTCCCGACAACTTCGATGCCGTGCTGGAGAGCATGAAGCCGCATTTGTCCTTCTCGGTGGAGAACAAGCTGAGCGATGACCCCGAAGCGGGCCAGCTCAAAGTGGACCTTCGCTTCAAGAGCCTGGAGGATTTTGAACCCGAGCAGGTGGCCCGGCAGGTCCGTCCGCTGCGGGAGCTGCTGGAGCTGCGCACCAAGCTGTCCGACCTTCGGGGCAGCCTCCAGACCAATGAAAAGCTCGACGAGCTGCTGATGAAGGCCGTCAGCAACACCGAGCAGTTGGAGAAACTGCGCGCCGAGCTGGAAGGGGAAGGCAAGGAGGGTTGAGATGAGCGATCCGCAGAAGGCTGCCATGCCGCAGGCCGCTGAGCCGGTGAAGGCTGAGCGGAGTCTGCTGGAGGAGATCGTCGAGGAAGGCCGTTTCGGAACCGATGCCGCGGCGCAGGCCCGCGGGCGCGATCTCGTCAAACAGTTCGTCACCCAGGTACTGGAAGGTGAGATGACGGTGTCGCGCGACGCCGAAGCCATGATCAACGCGCGCATCGCTCAGATAGACCACCTGATCTCGATTCAGTTGAACGAGATCATGCATCATCCCAGCTTCCAGCGTCTGGAAGCCACCTGGCGCGGCTTGAGATATCTGCTGGACCAGACGGAAACCAGCGTGATGCTGAAGATCCGGGTGCTGAACTGCTCCAAGAAGGAGCTGCTGCGCGACCTGCAACGGGCTCCGGAATTCGATCAGAGCGCTATCTTCAAGAAAGTTTACGAAGAAGAATTCGGCGTATTTGGCGGGGAACCCTTCGGTGCTTTGATCGGCGATTACGAAATCGGAAAGCATCCGGAGGACATAGAGCTGCTGGAGAAGATGGCGCAAGTGGCGGCGGCGGCGCACGCTCCCTTCATCGCCGCGGCGGCGCCCGACCTGTTGAATCTGGACAGCTTCACCAACCTGGGCGCCCCCAGGGATCTGGCCAAGATCTATGAGTCCACGGAGTTCGCCAAGTGGAAGTCCTTCCGGCAGAGCGAGGATTCCCGGTATGTAGCCCTGTGCCTGCCGCACGTGCTGATGCGCTTGCCCTACGGGCGGGACACCAAGCCGGTGGATGCTTTCAATTACGAAGAGGGCGTGGACGGCACGGATCACTCCAAGTACCTCTGGGGCAACGCCGCTTACGCACTGGGCGCCAAGCTGACCCAGGCCTTTGCGGCTTACGGCTGGTGCGCCGCCATCCGCGGCGTGGAGGGCGGCGGACTGGTGGAGGGCCTGCCGGTCCACAACTTCCGCACCGACGAGGGTGACATAGCCCTGAAGTGCCCCACCGAAATCGCCATCAGCGACCGCCGCGAGAAGGAACTGGCGGACCTCGGTTTCGTGCCCCTGGTGCATTGCAAGGGCACCGATTACGCAGCTTTCTTCAGCGTGCAATCTTGCAACAAGCCCAAGATTTACGACAAGGAATCGGCCACCGCCAACGCGCGGCTTTCCGCGCAGTTGCCTTACATTCTGGCGGTCTCGCGGTTCGCTCATTACCTGAAGTCCATGATGCGCGACAAGATCGGCAGCTTCATGTCGCGGGCCGACTGCGAGCGGTTCCTGAACCAGTGGATCATGAACTACGTCACCGAGGATGATCAGGCCAGCCCGGCCACCAAGGCGCAGTATCCGCTGCGTGAGGCCCGGGTGGAGGTGACGGAAGTGCCCGGCAAACCGGGAGCCTACAGGGCGATCGCATACTTGCGGCCGCACTTCCAGCTCGACGAGCTGACCGTCTCGCTGCGATTGGTGGCGGAGCTGCCGCAATCGGCGAGAAAGTGACAGGCAAGGTGTTGCCGGCGGACTGCGAGGAGCGGTCGGACGGCAAGAATGGTTTAGACATCAACGGAGGAAACGCGCATGGCGGTAGTTGATTATTTCCTGAAGATTGACGGCATAGAGGGGGAAAGCCAGGACTCCAAGCACAAGGGAGAGATCGAAATCGAATCCTGGTCGTTTGGCGAAGTCCAAACGGGGACCGCCTCACACGGCGGCGGCCTGGGTGCCGGCCGGGTCCAGATGCACGACTTCAACTTCGTAATGAAGATTAACAAGGCCAGCCCCAAGCTGTTTCTGGCTTGCGCCCGCGGCGACCACATCAAGAGCGCCATCCTTACCTGCCGCAAGGCGGGCAAAGATCAGCAGGAATACCTGAAGGTCACCTTCTCGGACATTCTGGTGTCCAGCTTCCAGACCAGCGGCTCCGGCGGTGCGGACGTGTTGCCCATGGACCAGATTTCGCTGAACTTCAGCAAGATCGAGTTCGAGTACCGCGAACAGAAACCGGACGGGACCCTGGGCGGCGCCATCAAAGCCCACTATGACCTGAAGCAGGTGAAGGGCGGCTAGCCGCGAGCGGGTTGGCTCCGGTCCGCCGCCGGCTTTTGCGAGGCGGCGCCGGAGCGCGGCTCGCGCCGGGCCTCATGGACCTGCCATCATGACCGCCAAGGAACTGTTCCAGGCCGGCAAGCTCGAGGAGGCTGTCCGCGTGCTCAGTGCTGAGCTGAGGGACAATCCTGCTGACGCGCGCCGCCGTACGTTCTTGTTCGAGCTGCTTTGCTTCGCCGGCCAGTTCGATCGGGCCGAGAAACAACTGGAAGTGCTGGCTCGTGAGTCTCCGGCTTCCGAGGCCGGCGCCCTGCTGTACCGCGGCGCCATCCTTGCCGAGCGGACTCGCCAGGAGATCTTCGCCAAGGGTGAGTTCCCGCGCCAGGCCGAGGACGCTCCGGTCGCCGGCACGCTTAACGGCAAGCCCTTCCGTTCTCTCAGCGACGCCGATCCGCGCATCGGCGCGCGCTTGGAAGTGCTGGCTGCCGGCGGCTACCTCTGGCTCCCGCTGGCGCACCTGGCTTCGGTCCAGATCGGCCCGCCGCGCCGCTTGCGTGACTTGCTGTGGTTGCCGGCCATGGTGCGCGCCGGAGCGGCGATGAAGAGCCGGGAAATCGGAGAAGTTTTGCTGCCCGTGCTCTCGCCGCTTTCCTGGCGCCACGCCGATGATGAGGTGCGGCTGGGTCGAGTCACGGTGTGGGAGGAGGACGAAGAAGGTAACCAGGTTCCCTTCGGGCAGAAGTTGCTGTTGGTGGATGGCGAGGAGTTCCCGCTGCTGGAGGTCCGTAGCCTGGAGATAGCCGAGGCGCCGGCTGCGGAGGGAGCGCGCGGCTGATCCGGCGGCCGGCAGGTCGCGGACGAAGAGGGCTGAAGCATGCCCCTGCGTGAAGACTTGCTGAACCCAATTCCCGGTCCTAATCCGTGCGGTGAGAATCTGCGCTACGCGCCGATTTACGACCAGATCAAGGAGGCGCGCCGAGAAGAGGAGGCCGTCACCGAAGGTGATTGGCAAACCCCCGGCAAGAAGGCCAACTGGCCTTTGGTCGTCAAGCTGGCCGGCGAGGCTCTGGCCACCAGAAGCAAAGATCTGCAACTGGCGGCCTGGCTGCTTGAAGCCTTAATCAACACCGAAGGCTATGCGGCCTTGAGGCCCGGGCTGGATCTGTTGCGCGGCCTGCTGGAGAACTTCTGGGACGGGCTGTATCCGGAGCTGGAGGATGGGGACGCGGAACTGCGCGCCACGCCGCTGGAGTGGGTGGGCAGCCAGCTTGACGTTGCGATCAAGCGGATCCCGCTGACCAGAAATCGTCTGGACTGGTTCCAGTACAAGCAATCCCGTTCGGTCCCCACCGAGGAAGAATGTGCTTCCAACGAGGTTCGGCGTGCGCAGCGCGAGGCCGCGGTGGCAGAAGGCAAACTTACGCCGGAGGCCTTCGATGCAGGCTTTCAGGCCACCCCTAAGGCTTTCTACGAGGGCGCCTTCCAGCAGTTGGAAGAGGCGAGAGAGGCGCTGGAGTCGCTGCGCCAGGTGGCGGAAGAGAAGTTTGGGGACTTCATGCCCAGCTTCGCGGGGCTTCGGACCACCCTGGAGGAAGTCCAGCAGACCGTCCGCGTCCTGCTCCAGCGAAAGCTTGACCTGGAAGCCCCTGCGCCCGAGCAGGAAGCCGCCGGAGTGGAGGCTGAAGCTGCCGAAGAGGCCGGCTGGGCGGTAGAAGAGGTGGAGGCGGCGCCGGCGCGCCGCGAGCGAGCAGCCCCGCGCAAGGCGCTGGCGCCGGAACCGGAGGATCGCGAGGACGCCATTGAGCGCGTGGTAGCCGTGGCGCGCTACCTTCGCCGGGAGGATCCCTATAGTCCGACGCCCTACTTGCTGTTGCGCGCGCTGCGCTGGGGCGAGTTGCGCGCCGCCGGACCCAATCCGGATTACTCCGTCCTCCAGGCGCCTTCTACTGAGGTTCGCCAACAACTGAAGCGCCTCACCACCGACGGTTACTGGCAGGAGGCCTTGGAGGCGGCCGAGGAGGCCGCGGGTCTGGCGTGCGGGCGAGCCTGGCTTGATCTGCAACGCTACGCGATACGGGCCTTGACGGAGTTGGGTTATGAGGCGGCCGCCGGCGCCCTGCGCGCCGAGCTGCGCTGCCTGCTGGCGGATTATCCGGATCTGCCCAACTGGACGCTCAGCGACGATACGCCGGCAGCCAACGCGGAGACGCAGGCGTGGCTAAAGGATGAGGTGTTGCCCAAGGCCGCTGAACCAGAGGCATACCCGACCATCGAATGGGAGCAGGCGCCTCAGGCCCAAGAAGCCGAAGCTGAGGAGGCGCCTCCCGACGCCTACCAGTTGGCCGTGGATGCGCTGCGAGCGGGGCGACGCAAGGACGCTGTCGAGATACTGGCGCGTGAGAGCGCCCAGGAACGCTCCGGGCGGGCGCGTTTCCAACGCCGCATCCAGTTGGCCGAGGTTTGTATGGCGGCGGGTTACGAGGCGGTGGCCTGGCCGATTCTGGAGGAACTGGCGCAGGAAATTGAGCAGCGCAAGCTTGAGGAGTGGGAAGCTCCCGAAGTAGTGGCGCATCCGCTGGTGCTGTTGTTCCGATGCCTGTCGAAGCTGGATCGGGACAGTGAGGAAAAGCAAAGGATTTATGCCCGCATCTGCCGTCTTGATCCCATGCAGGCGCTGGCCTGCTCAAAATGATGATGGATGGAGATTCGGGCGGCGCGTGTGCGGCCCGAGGTAGCCTATGGGCCGAGCCGATGCGGAAGGACCGGTCACGCTGTCAGTGCTGGACCGGCTGATAGATCTGGATCCCAAGAGCCAGTTGGAGGCGCCGCTGACCAGGGCCCAGTCGCTGCGGCGCCTGAAGGCGGCTTTGAAGCGTGACCTGGAATGGTTGCTGAACACGCGGCGGGTGGTCGAGGATGTGCCCACCACGGATGCGGTGCTTGAACATTCGCTGTACCACTACGGCCTGCCGGACTTCACGGGGTTGAGCCTGCGGTCCACTCGCGATCAGCAGAAGATCACCAGGTCGCTGGAATCCGTCATCATGCGGTTCGAGCCGCGTCTGGCCAATGTCCGGGTGACGATGGAGCCGGTGACGGAGAATGCCCGCCTGTTGCGGTTCGTCATCGAGGGAATGCTGCGCATAGATCCGGCGCCCGAGCGGGTCAGCTTCGATACCGTGTTGGAGCTTTCCAGCGGCCGGTACGAGGTCAGGGGAGAGCCCGGTGCGGGATGACCTGTTAGCCTATTACACGCGCGAGCTGACCTTCCTGCGGCAGTTGGGGGCGGAGTTCGCCGAGAGGTATCCCAAGATCGCCGCGCGCCTGCTGCTGGAGCCGGACCGCTGCGAGGACCCGCACGTCGAGCGCCTGATCGAGGCGTTCGCCTTCCTGGCCGCTCGCGTGCACCTGAAGATTGACGACGAATTCCCGGAGATCACCGAGGCTCTGCTGGGGATGCTCTATCCGCATTACCTGCGCCCCATCCCCTCCATGTCGGTGGTGGAGTTCCAGCTCGACCCGGAGCAGGGCAAGCTCACCACCGGGCTGAAGATCCCGCGCGACACCATGCTTTACTCGCGCCCCGTGGACGGCTTCCCCTGTAAGTTCCGCACCTGCTACGACACTACGCTGTGGCCTCTGCGTGTGGCGGCTGCTCAATGGACCACGCCCGACCGTTTGCGTCCCCCCTTGCGAAGCTCTGCGGCGGCGGTCCTGCGCCTGGAGCTTCGCTGCCTGCCGGACGTCAGCTTTGAAAAGCTGGAGTTGAAGGCGCTGCGCTTTTACTTGAACGGCGAGAGCCAGCTTGTCTTCGCCCTTTACGAGCTGCTGCTCAACAACACGGTCGAGATCTTGCTGCGCGACCCCACGCCTTCCTCGCGTCTGAGGCCGGTGACCCTGCGGCCCCAACTGCTGCGTGCGGTGGGCTTCGCGGCCGAGGAAGGCGTACTGCCATATCCCCGCCGGTCTTTCCTGGGTTACCGCATACTGCAAGAGTATTTCGCCTTTCCGGAAAAGTTCCTCTTCCTCGAGTTGGGAGGCCTGGAGGCGTTGGCCGCGGCGCCGTTCCGGGAGGCTGTTGAAGTCCTGTTTCTCATCTGCCCGTTCGAACGCCCCGAACGCCATCAGATGCTTGAGCTGGGTGTTTCCGACAAGACCTTCCGTCCGGCGACGACGCCCGTTGTCAATCTCTTCCCGCAAACCGCCGAGCCCATACTGCTGGACCAGACCCGCTACGAGTACCCCGTGATTGCAGACGTGCGGCGGCGGCAGGCCACCGAGATTTTCTCGGTGGACGAAGTCGTCAGCTCCAACCCCAAGTCGCCCGAGGTGATCCGTTTCGAGCCGTTCTACTCCTTCCGCCATGCGGCTCAGCGGCAAAAACAACAGACCTTTTGGGTGAGTAAACGACGCGGGCCGGAATACTCAGGAGGAGACGCAGCAGAGGTGTACTTGGCCCTGGTGGACCTCTCCGGGCGCCCGGCGCGGCCGTCGCTGGAAACTCTCACGGTCCGCTGCACCTGTACCAATCGCGACCTTCCTTCCCGGCTGCCGTTCGGCAGCGAGCTGGGAGACTTCGAAATGGAGGGAGTCTCCGCGCTCCAGAAAATCACCTGCTTGCGCAAGCCCACCGCCGCCATTCGCCCGCCGTCCGGCCGCGGGGCTTTCTGGCGACTGATCTCGCACCTGGCGCTGAACTACCTCTCCCTCATCGAGGAAGGCAAGGAAGCCCTGCAAGAGATCCTGCGCCTGTACAACTTCGCCGACTCCGCCTATCTGGATCGGCAGATTGCGGGCATCAAGCACCTGCGTAGCGAGAAACACTTCGCGCGCGTGCGCTCGGATTACGGCATCAGCTTCGCCCGCGGGGTGCGGGTTTATTTGACGCTGGACGAAGAGCAGTTCGAAGGCGGCGGGGCCTACCTTTTCGCCAGCGTGTTGGAGAATTTCCTGGGGCTTTACGTCAGCATGAACAGTTTCGTGCAGTTGGTGGTCTCCACCGAGCAGCGGAAGGAGGTGATGCGGGCATGGCCGCCGAGAGCCGGCCGGCAGATACTGCTGTGAGCTCCGAGCCTGAGGTTGGGTCGCGAGGATGCTGGCGCAGCCCCGAACTGGAGGCGCTGCTGGAGGCCGAGCCCTACCGGTTCGATTTCTTTCAGGCGGTCCGGTTGCTGGAGCGGCTCTCCGGGGATCGCAAGCCGGTGGGCCGCTTCGTCCGCCCCCAGGAAGAGGCCGTGCGCTTCGCGGCACACCCCTCGCTGGTCTTTCCCGCTAGCCAGATCCAGGAACTGGAACGCCCGCCGGAGCGTCCGGCCCGCATGGTAGTGAACTTCATGGGCCTGTTCGGGCCCCTGGGCGTGCTGCCCCAGCCCTACACCGAACTGGTGATCAACCGGGTGCGCGAGCGCGACAGCGCCTTGCGCGACTTTCTGGATTTGTTCAACCACCGGGCGATTTCTCTGTTTTACCAAGCCTGGGAAAAGTACCGTTTCACGGTAGCTTACGAGCGCGGGGAGCGCGACCGGCTGTCCTACGTTTTGCTGGATTTGATCGGCTTGGGGACTCCGGGACTTCAGAACCGCCAGGCGATCGAGGACCAGTCATTGCTTTACTACGCCGGGCTGTTGGCGCAACAGCCGCGCTCGGCGACCGCCCTGGAGCAGGTGTTGGAGGACTACTTTGAGGTTCCAGCCGAGGTGCAACAGTTCGTGGGCGGCTGGTATCGGCTGGAACCGCCGGCGCAAACCCGCTTGAGGGAAACTGGGGTTGAGAACGAGCAGTTGGCGGTCGGCGCGGTGCTGGGCGACGAGGTCTGGGATCCCCAGGCCCGAGTGCGCATCCGGTTGGGACCCTTGACGCTGGACCAATACCTGGAGTTCCTGCCCACCGGCTCGGCGTTCGAGCCGCTGCGCGCCCTGGTGCGGTTTTTCGCCGGTGATCAATTGGACTGCGAAGTTCAGCTTGTGCTGAAACGTGACCAAGTGCCCTACTGTGAGCTGGGAGCGGAAACCAAAGAAGCGCCCCGGCTGGGTTGGGTCAGTTGGACCAAATGGTCCCCCATGAGCAGGGACCCGGAGGAGACGGTTTTGAGATTGTAGGAGCTGGCAATGGCCATCAATGTGAGATCCCTTATAGACAAACTTAACGAGGAAACCCGCAGCGCCCTGGAAGCGGCCGCCGGGTTGTGCGTTTCGCGCACCCACTACGAAGTGGAGATCGAACATTACCTTATGAAGTTGCTGGAGGCCACCGACAGCGATTGCGCCCGTATCACGCGACACTACGGCGTGGATAGCTCCCAGTTGGCCAAGGAGCTTACTCGCAGCCTGGACAAGATGAAACGCGGCAACGCCCGCGGTCCGGCGCTGAGCCAGTGGATCATTCGCATGCTGACTGAGGCCTGGACCATCGGTTCGATTGATTACAACGCCGGCCAAATCCGCAGCGGCTTCACCATACTGGCCTTGCGCACCAACGACGACCTGGCCCGGCTGATGAGTGAAGTCAGCCGCGAGTTCCAGAAGATCCAGCCCGAGGACCTCCGCAAAAACTTCGCCTCAATAGTCGCCGGCTCGCGCGAAGACCTGATCACCGCCGCGCGTGAAGTGGCTCCCTGGCCGCCGGGACGCGCCGCCGCAGCAGGCAAGACCGCCAACCTCGACCAGTACACCATTGATCTGACGGCGCGCGCCCGGGCGGGCAAGATTGATCCGGTGCTGGGCCGGGACTTCGAGATCCGGCAGATCATTGACATTCTGATGCGGCGCCGCCAGAACAATCCCATCCTGACCGGCGAGGCGGGTGTGGGCAAGACCGCCGTGGTCGAGGGCTTCGCCCTGCGCGTGGCCCAGGGCGATGTGCCGGCACCGTTGCGCAACGTCAGCGTGCGCACCCTGGATCTGGCGTTGCTTCAGGCGGGCGCCGGCATCAAGGGCGAGTTCGAGAACCGTCTGAAAGGTCTCATCGAAGAGGTCAAAGCTTCGCCCACGCCGATCATCCTTTTCATTGACGAGGCCCATACTCTGATCGGCGCCGGCGGACAGGCCGGCATGAGCGACGCCGCCAATTTGCTGAAGCCCGCGCTGGCGCGCGGCGAGCTGCGCACCATCGCCGCCACCACTTGGAGTGAGTACAAGAAGTATTTCGAGAAGGACGCCGCGCTGGCCCGGCGCTTCCAGGTGGTAAAAGTGGACGAGCCCAGCGAGGAACAATGCCTGGTGATGTTGCGCGGGATCGTCGGGCCGCTGGAGAAGCATCATGGGGTGCGCATTCTGGATGAAGCGGTACGCGCGGCAGTGCGCTTATCGCACCGTTACCTGGCCGGCCGGCAGCTTCCCGATAAGGCCGTCAGCGTGCTGGACACGGCTTGCGCGCGCCTGGCGCTGGGCCAGGCCGCCACGCCCCCGCCCATCGAGGATGCGCGGCGGCGGCTGGACGACTTGATCGTGCAGAAGCGCGTGCTGGAGCGCGAGGCGGCCGTGGGCGCCGATCACAGCGAGCGGCTGGCGGAAATCGAGCGCCAGATACCCGCGCTCGAGGCCGAGCTGAAGGCGCTCACTGAACGGTGGGAAAAGGAGCGCGCTTTGGTTGAGCGAATCCGCGAGGTGCGGGGCAAGCTGGAAGCCTTGGCTGGATCGGCGACCGCCGCGGTCGAGACGGCGCTTGGCGGCGGCGACGGATGTGCCGGCGGCGGTGACGGCGGGCCAGCGGCCCAAATCGTGGCTGAGCCGGAGGCCGCGGGCGAAACTCCGGGCGGCGCGGAAGCGCTGCGAGCCGAGCTGGCGCGGTTGAACGCGGAGCTGGCGGCGCTTCAGGGCGATCAGCCTTTGATGCAGGTTTGCGTGGATGCGCAGATAGTCAGTGAGGTGATTTCCGCCTGGACCGGTATCCCGGTCGGCAAGATGGTCAAGGACGAACTCCAGACGTTGCTCTCACTGGAGAAGGTGTTGGGCGAGAGGATCATCGGCCAGGACTACGCTTTGAAGACGATCAGCGAGCGCATCGTCAGCTCGCGTGCCTCGATGGATGATCCCAACAAGCCGGTGGGCGTTTTCCTGCTGGTCGGCCCGAGCGGTGTGGGCAAGACCGAAACCGCCCTGGTGCTCTCGGACCTGCTTTACGGCGGCGAGCGGAACCTGATCACCATCAACATGTCAGAGTTCCAGGAGGCCCACACGGTCTCTACGCTCAAGGGCTCGCCTCCCGGCTATGTCGGCTACGGTGAAGGCGGTGTGCTGACCGAGGCCGTCCGGCGCAGGCCCTACTCGGTAGTTTTGCTGGATGAGGTCGAGAAAGCTCACCCGGACGTGCTCGAGCTTTTCTACCAGGTCTTTGACAAAGGCCAGATGGAGGACGGCGAGGGACGCGAGATAGACTTCAAGAACACCATCATCATGCTCACCACCAACGCCTGCACCGACGCTATGATGAAGCTCTGCGCCGATCCGGAGACCGCGCCCGGTCCGGAAGCCCTGGTGCGGGCCATCAAGCCGGAGCTCAACAAGATTTTCAAGCCCGCATTTCTGGGGCGGCTGGTGATCATCCCCTACTACCCACTCACCGACGAGGCGCTGAAGCGGATCATAGTGCTGAAACTCGAGAAAATCCGCCGGCGCATCCGGGAGAATCACAAGATCGAATTCCGCTACGACGAGGCGCTGGTTGAGGAGGTGGCCAGGCGGTGCACGGAGGTCGAAAGCGGCGCGCGGAACGTGGATAATATCCTTACCAACACTTTGCTGCCGGACGTCTCACGCCAGTTGCTGGCGCGCATGGCCGAGGGCGAGAAGCTCAGCTCGATTCAGGCGGGCGTGGGGCCCGGCGGCGCCTTCACTTACACGTTCGCCTGAGGCGGCGCACAATCCGCCGCAAGGCGCGGCGCGGAGGTTGAACGCATGGGCACTTCGATAACTCAGATGTACCGGCTGTTGCGGCTGGCCACTCCGCTGGGCCCGGACCGGCTGCTGCTGCGTTCCTTCACCGGACGGGAAGCCATCTCCGAGCTTTTCAGCTTCCAGCTCGATCTGCTTTCCGAGGACCCGGCTGTAAACTTCGACGACCTGGTGGGGCAGAACGTAACATTCGCCGTGACCCTGGCCGACGGCGAGAATTATCGCTATTTCAACGGCTTCGTATGCCGATTTGCGCAACTGCCGCCGCTCGGCCGGCTGGCGCGCTACCAGGCCGAAGTGGTCCCCCGGCTCTGGTTTCTGACCCGTACCTCCGACTGCCGCATCTACCAGAACCAGACCGTACCCGAAATAATCCAGGATGTCCTTGAACGCCACAATATTCGCGACGTGGAGCTCCAGTTACAGGGCAGTTACCGCAAATGGGAATATTGCGTGCAATATCGCGAGACCGCCTATCACTTCATTCAGCGGCTGATGGAGCAGGAAGGCATTTACTATTATTTCAAGCACGAAGACGGCAAGCACACGCTGGTCCTGGGCGACACCCCGAGCGGCCATCCGCCTTGTCCCCACCAGGAGCGCGCCCGCTACGAGCCCACCGCCGGCCCGGGCTTCGCACAACCTGAGGACTACGTGACGAGCTGGCGGTTACAGCATGAGCTGCGCCCGGGGCGCTGCACCGCCACCGATTTCAACTTTGAGACCCCCACCACCAGTTTGCTTTCCAGTCTGGAGAGTAAGATCCGGCAGGGCGGCAACACTTCCCTGGAGCTTTACGACTATCCTGGGGAGTATTTGCGAAGGGACGAGGGCGAGCGCGAGGTGCGCCTGCGCCTGGAGCAGGAAGAGGCCGCGCACATTTTAATTCAAGGGGCCAGTTACTGCCGCGCATTTACGCCGGGTTATCGCTTCGAGCTTACTGATCACGATCGCCGGGATCAGAACGGAACTTATTTGATCACCTCGGTGACGCACAGCGCGCAGGAAGGCGGCTTTTACTCAGGCATCGGCGGCACCCAGGAAGCGACTTACGATAATACGTTCACCGCGATTCCCTATTCGGTTCCCTTCCGCCCGCCGCGCATCACTCCCAAGCCGGTGGTCTACGGCAGCCAGACGGCCATTGTGGTGGGTCCCTCGGGCGAGGAAATCTACACGGACAAGTATGGTCGCGTGAAGGTGCAGTTCCACTGGGATCGTTTGGGCCAGTACAACGAGAAGAGCTCCTGCTGGATTCGCGTGTCGCAGCCCTGGGCGGGCAAGGGATGGGGGGCGATCTGGATCCCGCGCATCGGCCAGGAAGTGATCGTGGACTTCTTGGAGGGCGACCCCGACCGGCCCATCATCACCGGACGGGTTTACAACGCCAACCAGATGCCGCCTTACGAGCTGCCCGGCCAGCAGACCAAGAGCGCCATCAAGACTTACAGCTCCAAGGGCGGCGGCGGCTTCAACGAACTGCGCTTCGAGGACAAGAAGGGCAGCGAACAGATCTTTCTGCACGCCCAAGGCCGCATGGATGTGCGAGTCAGGGGGGACTCTTTCGAAACGATCGGCGGCGAGCGGCACCTGATCATCGAGAGGGATCAGTTCGAGCTGGTCAAGAAGCACCAGCACCTCCAAGTCAAAGGCGACCGGAACGAGAGAGTGGGCGGTACGGTGTCCCTGGACGTGGGCATGGACCTGCACCAGAAGGTGGGCTCGCACTTCGCGCTGGCCGCCGAGCAGGCGATCCATCTGAAAGCGGGGATCAGCCTGGTGATCGAATCCGGCACGAACCTGAGCTTGAAGGTCGGGGGCAACTTCATCAGCCTGACCCCGGGCGGCATTTTCATTCAGGGCACGCTGGTGAACATCAACACCGGGGGCTCGCCGGGCTCGGGCGCGGGCGCCCATCCGTCGTCGCCCAAGGATCCCAAAGAGGCCGACACCGCGCGGCCGGGTGAAAGGGCGGAGATGCCTCCGCCGCCCAGGCCGCCCAAGCCGGAGACCTACAGCCCCATGGCGTCGGCCTTGAGACAGGCGGCGCACAACGGGACGCCGTTCTGCGATACTTGACCGCACGAGTGACCGGCCCGTGCGGCCGGATGAGGAAGAGGACGGAGATGGTGGAAGCTTTGAGAAGCCGCCTGTTCGGGGAGACGGAGGGCTGTCTCTTTGCGGTGCTGGACGGGGCCTCCGTGCCCGATCTGCCGGGAAAGCTCTACGAGCTCAAGCCCGAGCATGAGTGTCTGTATCGCGGCCGGCTCCAGCCCGATATGGCGGAGGTCGCGCCCTATCTGGTGCGCCTGGAGCCTGAAACTCCGTTCACCGACTGGGTGCTCGAACAAGGTTGGGGAAATCACTGGGGCATATTCGTCGTTTCGGCGGCGGAGCTGCTAGAGCTGCGCCAGCATTTTCGGCGCTTCCTGATCGTTCACGACCCGACGGGCAAGCCGCTTTACTTCCGCTACTACGACCCGCGGGTGCTGCGCAGTTACCTGCCGACTTGCAACGGCGAGGAGCTGGCCGCCTTGTTCGGCCCCGTGAGATGCTATATGGCCGAGGGCGAGAAGCCCGAATTGTTACTGCGGTTTGAACTGGACGCCGGCCGGCTGGTTTCGAAGGCCGTCCGGCTGGCGCCGCAGTGAGAAGGAAAGGAGGTCGCGCACATGCCGCCTGCCGCCAGGATCGGCGATATGCATACTTGTCCTCTGAGTAACCCGGGGCCGGTGCCGCATGTGGGAGGGCCCATCACCACCGGCTGCCCCACGGTCATCATAGGCGGCATGCCGGCGGCCCGGGTGTCCGACATGGCGGTCTGCACGGGGCCGCCGGACGTCATTGCCAGGGGCTCGGCCACCGTCATCATCGGCGGGATGCCCGCTGCCCGGATGGGCGACACTACGGCGCACGGCGGGGTCATCGTGATGGGCTGCCCCACGGTGATCATCGGGGGCTGAGTGGCTTGAGGTCTGCTGGACGCAGGGTGATGCGGCTGTTGGTGTTCTCCGACATTCACGGCGACGAAGCCGCGCTGGCCCGTTTGATCCAAATCGAGGCGGACGGCTATTTCGCCGCCGGCGATCTGACCAGTTGGGGGCGGGGACTGGATCGTCTGGGCAGGCTGCTCGCCCATCGGGGCAGGAAGGTCTGGGTGCTGCCCGGCAATCACGAATCGGCGGAAGCCGTCGCCGAGCTGGCTGCCCGCTATGATCTGAACGCGTTTCACGAACAAGCCTTGGAGTGGAACGGCTACCATATCGCTGGACTGGGCTACTCGAACCCGACGCCGTTCAACACCCCGGGCGAGTACAGCGAGGCGGAGATCGCCCGGCGGCTAGAAAGATTCGCCGCTCTGAAGCCGCTGGTGCTGATCTGCCACTGTCCGCCTTACGCTACGGCGCTGGATCGAATTCGCCAGGGAGTGCACGCCGGCAGCCGGTCATTGCGTGAGTTCGTTGATCGCCACCGCCCGGAGTATTTGCTCTGCGGCCACATCCACGAAGCCGAGGGCGTGAGCGTGAGTTTGGGATTGACCAAGGCCTTCAACGTCGGCAAGCGCGGGTATCTGCTGGAGCTGGCGCCGCGCTGAGCGGACCGGCAGGGTTAGAATAGAAATGTAGGGCGCTCCCCTATGACCATCGAAGAACTCGAGCGAGAGTACGAAGCGCTCCGCCGGCAAGCTGAAGCCGTGCGGGGCTATCTTTGACGTCCCCGCCAAGAAATCCCAACTGGTCCGTATCGAGCAGCAAATCGCGGCGCCGGATTTCTGGAACCGCCCGGAAGAGAGCCAGCGTGTGCTGCGCGAGCGCAAGCGGCTTGAGGAGGCCATTGCCGACGAAGCCGAGATTCGCCGGCTGACCTCGGACCTGGAGACCCTGCTGGAGCTGGGCCGCGAGGGCGAGGACGTGGGCGCGGACCTGCGGCAGGAGATGGACCGCCTGGCCGCCCGCCTGGAGGAACTCGAGACGCGCATGCTGCTGTCGGGCGAGAACGATTTTCGCAGCGCGATCGTCACCATCCACCCCGGGGCGGGCGGCACGGAGAGTCAGGACTGGGCCGAGATGCTGCTGCGCATGTACCTGCGTTGGGCCGAACGCAAGGGTTTCGAAGCCGTCATCACCGACCGGCTGGACGGAGAGGCGGCGGGCATCAAGTCGGTCACCTTTGAGATCAACGGCGAGTACGCCTACGGGCTGCTGCAATCGGAGGTGGGCGTGCACCGGCTGGTGCGCATCTCGCCATTCGATGCCAACGCCCGCCGGCACACTTCCTTCGCCTCGGTCTTCGTCTATCCCCAGGTGGACGACGAGATCAAGATCGAGATACGCCCCGAGGAGCTGCGCATAGACACCTTCCGCGCCAGCGGCCGCGGCGGCCAGCACGTCAACCGCACCGATTCCGCGGTGCGCATCGTGCACCTGCCCACCGGCATCGTGGTGCAGTGCCAGAACGAGCGCTCCCAGCACAAGAACCGCGACATGGCCATGAAGCAGCTCCGCTCGCGGCTCTACGAGCTGGAGCTGGAAAAGCGCCGCGAGGAGGAGCGCCGCCTGGAGGACTCCAAGGCGGACATTGACTTCGGCAGCCAGATACGCAGCTATGTGCTGGCGCCCTACCGGCTGGTGAAGGATTTGAGAACGCGGCTGGCGGTGGGCGACGTTGACCGCGTGCTGGACGGCGATCTGGATCCCTTCATGCACGCCTATCTGGTGTGGCGGAAGACCGGCAAGCTGGCGGGAGACGGCCAGCAGGAGCCGGCGGAGTAGTCGGCGCCCGTGATTGATCAGGAGTTGATTGAGCGCGCTGCGGCTCTGATCCGCGCCGGCCGCCTGGTGGCGTTTCCTACCGAAACCGTCTACGGGCTCGGCGCAAACGCTCTCGACACGCAGGCCGTCCGGCGCATATTCCAGGTGAAGGGCCGTCCGGCTTCAAGCCCGCTGATAGTGCACGTGGACGGCATCGCGATGGCTCGCGGTCTGGTCGCGCAATGGCCGAAAGAGGCTGAGAAGCTGGCGCAACGCTTCTGGCCGGGCCCGCTCACGCTGGTCTTGCCGCGCTGCGCTTCGATTCCGGACGTGGTGACCGCGGGCCTCGACACTGTCGGCCTGCGCATGCCTGCGCATCCGGTTGCGCTGGATTTGATCCACGCCGCCGGCGTGCCGATTGCCGCGCCCAGCGCCAATCGCTTCAGCCGCCTTTCGCCCACTACCGCCGAGCACGTGCGCGCGGAGCTGGGCGATGCCGCGGATCTGATTCTGGACGCCGGCCCGACTGAAGTGGGCATCGAATCAACCGTGCTTTCGCTGGCCGGCGCGCCTCGGCTGCTACGCCCGGGCATGATCTTGCGAGAACAGATCGAAGAGCTGATCGGAACGGTCCAGATCGCGGGCCGCATCGAGGATCGGGCCGCGCATCCGTCTCCTGGGATGCACTCGCGCCATTACAGTCCGGCGACGCCTCT